>ENA-ORVG01000160-ORVG01000160.1-human-gut-metagenome-genome-assembly--contig:-NODE-160-length-93731-cov-5.183740_pt1 | contig 93731 bp, 66 predicted proteins | sample MGYA00242091_ERZ509233 | MGnify/ENA primary metagenome ERZ509233 (study PRJEB26280, sample SAMEA2338840) | human gut metagenome | biome: human gut; feature: human-associated habitat; material: faeces... | reverse complement strand
GGACCCCAACATTAAAAGTGTTGTGCTCTACCAGCTGAGCTAGCGAATCATCCTATGCGTTACTTCTGTAATGCGGGTGCAAAGGTAGGGATATTTTTTTAATACGCAATAGATATGGCTATTTTTTTGCGATTAAATCTGAATTTATTTCCTCTTGTTTAGGTTGATGAGCAAGGCTTCTGGAATCTAACTCATTATATTCATGCAAGATAAATCGTTTATAATAAGATAAGCATAAGGTTGTTAATGGGAGGGCTATTATTAAGCCGATAAAGCCTAAGATCGTTCCCCAGATGGATAATGAGAGTAAGATGATGGCGGGATTCAGTCCCATAGCCTTACCCATTATGCGGGGGGTAAGATATAAATCCTGTATACATTGTACGATACCCAAGACTAAAATAGCCATACCAAAGATCAACCAGAAGTTCTCTCCAGTCTCGGCCGAACGCAATAAGCTCAATAGAATCATCGGGATAATACCGATCGCCTGCATATAGGGAATTAAGTTCAGCACACCGATAAACAGGCCCAGCGTGACCGCCAACGGGAAATTAATGATCTTAAAACCAATCGCGAGGAGAACCCCTACAGAAAGAGCGATCAATGATTGTCCGCGGAAATAACGGTTCATGCTGTATTCCACATCCTCAGCCAAACCTTGCAGGAACGGACGGTAACGCTCCGGTATCAAATCGATCCAACCATTCGCGATCTTCTCATAATCCAAAAGGATGAAAATAAAGTAAAGCAAGATCACGAACACGATCGTGATACTGAAAAGGATTGAGAAAGTGTTCGATAAGATAGACCATAACTGGGGCGCAATCTGCTTCACCGCTTTCAACAAATTCTCCTTACTCAATAACTCCATGATCTGGGCGAAGTTCACATTACTTTCCAGATATTCCATCCATGAATGCGGGATCAAAGGGACATGACCTTCACCGGGATCATGTGTGCGGATCAGTTCTAGCGTTTTATCCGCCTCAGCCGCGATGGAAGGAATGACCATGACTACCAGCAACGTTATCAATAGCCCTAAAGTCACCAATACCGCCATAATCGATAAGATGCGGCTCTTAAAACATAATTTATATTGGAAGAACTTTACGAACGGTTGCATCATATAAGCCAGTAACCAAGCGATCAGGAAAGGTAACAAAGCGTTTCGTAATAAGGCTATCAAATAAATAATTCCTGAGATGACCAGTATACCGAACACTATGCGTATTACACGGTCAAACGTAAAAGGCTTGTCAAACAGTGGATTCATATTATTTTCATATCTTTGCTTGCGACAAAGATAGAATAAAGTAGAATATATAAACATCATGATACGTAAAATATCCTTTTTCTTCCTCATTTCTTGCTTATACCTTTCAGTGGGGGCACAGACTCCACAACCTATCAAGCAATTCCTGCGCAAGCCTTATATGGAAGGAGCTTCATTTTCCTTGATCGTGAAAGAGGTTAACAGTGGCGAGACGGTATTCGCTTACGATACAATCCGGCAGCTGACCCCAGCCTCGGTCATGAAAACGGTTACGACCGCTACCGCATTGGAGATACTGGGCGAGGATTATCGCTTTCCCACAACATTAGAATACGACGGCTCCATCGAGAACGGCTTGTTAAAAGGCAATTTATATATCAAGGGAAGCGGAGATCCTAGCCTTGGCTCAGCGCATTTCGCCCCGGATCATAAGCGGTTTCTACAGGAATGGATCTCCGCCTTGAAGAAGGTGGGTATCCATAAAATACAAGGAGCCGTAATCGCTGATGAAAGTATATTCGACACGGAAGGCACTTCCCTTAAATGGGTTGGCGAAGATATGGGTAGTTATTATGGTGCCGGAAGCTATGGGATTTGCGTATTCGACAATCTTTATAAATTAGGGTTGCAAACCGGAGCTCCCGGAACCCGCCCGAAGTTGAAAGGAACCGAACCGGAATTATCCGGCATCCATTTCCATAATTACTTAACGACCCAGCAAGTATCTTCGGATAGTTCTTTTATCGTAGGGGCGCCATTCGCCACGGATCGTTATTTATATGGCATTGTCCCCGCTAACCGGGAATGGTATCCGCTCAAAGGGGATATTCCCGACCCGGCTCTTTTCCTAGCGGATTATCTCACTAGGCAATTGGAACATGAAGGGATCACGGTCGGCGAATCACCGTCTTGTTTCCGTATCTTGCGGGAAGCCGGTAGGTGGCAACCCGGGAAACGGACCGAGATTGTTACCACTTACTCCCCTACGCTTCGGGAAATCGTGGAAGTGACCAATCATGTCAGCCATAATTTATTCGCCGATGCCTTGATCAAGACGATCGGCCTACGATATACGCCCCGTAAGGGAGAGATCATATCTTCTTTTAACCGGGGTATCCAGGTGCTTCGGGACTATTGGCAAGGGAAAGGACTCGACCTCTCGTGCGTCTGGATGTACGACGGTAGCGGTCTTGCGGTTACCAACAAGTTATCAACAGCTTTTGTGGCTGATTTATTGATTTATATGAAAACCTGTTCACAACAACACACAGCCTTCTACGAATCATTGCCCGTAGCGGGGGTAGAAGGCTCGGTGAGGAACTTCTTAAAAGGCTCATCCCTCCAAGGAAAAGCTCATCTTAAAAGCGGAAGCATGAGCCGGGTAAAAGGATATGCGGGATATATAAACAAAGGCGATAAGCAATACGCCATCGCCCTATTCGTAAACAACTATTCCTGCGACGGACGTCCTATGACCGTAGCGATAGAGAAATTATTGCTCCAGTTGTTCAACTAACCAGCGGTTATTTCGGCAGGATCGATCTACGCTCTATCATCTCTAGGAAATGCTGTTTATAATTGTCGGAGATCGGGATATACTCCTTTCCAAAGACAATCCGATTCCGCTCGATCACCTTGATCTTCTCCGGCTGGACGATAAAAGAGCGATGAACACGCACAAAGCGATCCGAAGGTAACATATCCTCCAAACTCTTCATGCTCATCAACGAAAGGACCGGACGGGGCTCATCCTCCACGAATATCTTCACGTAATCCTTTAATCCTTCAATATATAATATCTTGCGCAGCTCTATTTGCAACAGCTTATACTCACTCTTGACGAAAATACTCTCCATCCCGCCCTTCTCCGCGATTGGCGCGGATCCTTCCTTCTCTTCCGAAGACACCGGCTTACGGAGCAACTCATACCATCGCAACGCCTTATTCGCCGAGGCAAGGAAGTCCGGATAACTAATTGGCTTCAACAAATAATCCAGCGCGTTTACTCGGTAACTATCCACGGCATATTGATCGAAAGCCGTCGTAAAAATGACACGGGTATCGGCGTTCAAGATACGGGAGAACTCCAATCCGCTCAACTCCGACATCTGGATATCCAGAAAAAGCAGATCCACCGGCCGATCCCGTAAGTCGGAAAGAGCGTCCAAGGCACTATTATAAGTCCCTTGTAAATCCAGGAACGGAGTTTTCAAGACGTAGCTTTCCAGCAAGCTAACCGCTAAAGGTTCATCGTCAATAATCGCGCAAGTCAATCTCATATCTCAGTCTCGTTTATAGTAATTGATAGATAAGAAGAATAGTTATCCCCCTCCCGACCGCATTGGAACGAGAAATGCCCCGAATAGAGCAGCCCCAAGCGTTTCTCCAGATTCACCAGCCCGATACCGGAACCACTTTTATCTTGATCCGGGCTTTTCGGGAAATAGCTATTCACAATAGTACAAACTACCTCCGCCCCCTCCTGATGGATATCCAAATGGATGAAAGACGGCTTATTATTGCTCACCCCATGCTTAAACGCATTCTCGACCAAGGAGATAAACAACAGGGGGGCGATCAAGGTTCCCGGGGAGGAAGCGACGATATTCGTTTTCAGCTCCACATGTTTGGGCAGGCGTATACGCATCAGCTCCACATAATTACGAAGGAAGTCGAAATCCTTCTCCAATGGGACAAAAGGCTGGCTACTCTCATACAAGACATAGCGAAGCAAGCGGCTCAAATCGTGCACCGCCTCCTGCGCCTTCTCCGGGCTGAACGCTATCAAGCTATAGATATTATTCAACGTATTAAACAGGAAATGCGGGTTAAGCTGGCTCTTCAAGTTCTGCAATTCCGCCTCGGCACGCTCCTTCTCCAGTTCCCGCTGGATAGCCGCCACCCGGTACCATCCGTCCGTCATCTTGATCGCCACGCTAAGGCCGGCTACCAAGGAGTAGATAACGGCGTTGACGAGAAAGAACCCCACCGTCTCGTTCAACGGGCGGGGCGGACGAGCCGGATGATGCATCTCCGGCGGATAGAAATAGCGCATGCAGAGATGCACGAACAGCATCGTAGCCCCGATAAGCAATAGATTGATCAACAGGAAACGCCCTGTCCGGCGGTTAAACAAATACCGCCTCACCAGCCACCCGTAATTCAAGTAGAAGACGAGCATGAAGGAAAGCGGCACGATGATGCTCCGGAAATAGCCCTCGAACGTGACTTGCGACTCCCTCCCCGTGAAGAAGAAAGGGGAGCAGAACAGGATACCCCATCCCGCGATGTGTATCAACTTTCCCAAACCTTTGATAGGGGGAGATTGTGGTGTGTCATTCATCTTATTATCCTCTTTAGTGCTACGCAAATATAGTCATTCCTACCGTTATATGAGCCATGTAGCCTTATCTAGTGAGCATCCGTCTACTCATAGCGTATGGCCTCGATCGGGTCGAGCTGCGCCGCCTTCTTGGCCGGGTACCATCCGAAGAACACGCCCGTCACCGTACATACCACGAAAGAGAGCAGTACGCTCCACGGCTGGATATAGATCGGGAAATGCGCCACGACATTCACGATCAAGGCAGCTCCCACGCCGAAAAGCACGCCGATCAATCCTCCGGTCACGCTGATAAGGATAGACTCGATCAAGAACTGAGCCAAGATATCCATGCCTTTCGCACCGATACTCATACGGAGGCCGATCTCCCGCGTACGCTCCGTCACGCTCACGTACATGATATTCATGATACCGATACCACCAACGAGAAGAGAGATACCAGCCACCGCAGCCAGCAACGTCGTCATTATATCCGTCGTACTTGTCAACATCGTGCTCAACTCCTGCATACTCCGGATCGTGAAATCATCATCATCGGTTTCCCGCAACCTATGGTTACGCCTCAGTATCTCCGATATCTCGTCTATGGCTTGATCGGTGTACTCCTCCTTGAGCGCCGAGCAGGTTATGCCTTGCAAATGGGTAATGGCCAAGATCTTTTTTTGAATAGTTGTGTATGGAGCTAAGATCAGGTCGTCTTGGTCCATTCCCATGCTGTTGTATCCTTTGCTTTTCAGTACGCCCACGACCCGGAACGGTAGCTTCTGGAAACGGATCACCTTACCGACGGGATTCTCTCCGCCGGGGAAAAGGTTATCCACCACCGTCTTCCCGATCACGCATACCTTGGCGGCGGTCTGTACGTCCTGATCGCTGAACATATCGCCATCCTCCACCTCGTATCGGCGTATCTCCATATAATCCGGGCTAATACCGTAGACGGTAGTCGGGGCGTTATTGGCGCCATAGATGGCCTGCCCACTACTGTTCACGGAGGGCGAGGTGGCGGAGACGTAGCGAGTCTCGTTCACGATATCCTCGTAGTCCTGTAGCTTCAGCGTCTCCATGGCAGAGGCGTCTTGGCGTACGCCGCCACGCATGTCGGCTCCCGGCTGGATCATGATCATGTTCGAGCCCATCTCGCTGATCTGCGCCTGTATACTCCGCTTCGAGCCTTGACCGATGGCCAGCATCGTGATCACGGAAGCCACGCCGATGATGATACCCAGCATCGTGAGGAATCCCCGCAGCTTGTTGTTGGCCAAGGCCCGGAGGGCTATCTTTAGTAAATTCGTCGTATTCATTCTAAATAATATGCTATTACCACATTAATTCATTATTCTAATCATCATTCTTGGGCAGGCGGGCCAAAGCCTCAGCGGCGCTCAAGATATTCGTATTCACCGTATCGGCGGTTACATGACCGTCGCGCAACGTGATATTCCGGCTGCTGTATTGGGCAATCTCCGGGTTGTGGGTGACGAAGATAATCGTGCGTCCCTCGGCGTGCAGGCGCTGGAAGAGCACCAAGATCTCGAAAGAGGTACGGGTATCCAAGTTGCCGGTAGCCTCATCCGCAAGGATCACCGCCGGATCGTTCACCAAGGCACGGGCGATCGCCACACGCTGCATCTGGCCACCGGACATCTGGTTACTTTTATGCATCAGTCGGTCTCCCAAGCCCACGGCGATCAAAGCGTTGACCGCCTTCTCCCTACGTTGGGCCGCTTTATAAGTAGGATTGTACATGAGAGGAAGCTCTACGTTCTCTACCGCTGTCGTCTTCGGTAACAGATTGTAATTTTGAAAAACGAATCCGATCTTGCGATTCCGGAGGGTCGCTCGCTGCCGCTTGTTCATGGTGCGCACGGATACTCCGTCTAAGTAATACTCCCCGCTCGTAGGAGTATCAAGGCAACCCAGCGTGTTCAGCAACGTACTCTTTCCGGAGCCGGAGGTTCCCATGATCGTAACGAACTCCCCCTCGCGAATCGTGAACGACACGCCTCGCAGGGCATGGACGGTCTCGTCGCCTACGTGGAAGTCTCGTTTTATATTGTCTAATGTGATAATTTCTTTCATGACGCAAACTATCTCTTATTTTTGTTGCTTCCCGGAGGGCCCGGCATGAAGGGGCTACGCTCCGCTCCTGCACCTACTTCCGGCATGTTAGCGGCGCTCGCTAAATCTACGGCTACCTCATCGCCCTCGCTCAAGCCCTCGGTTACTTCGGTCACGCTGTTGTTGCTGGTTCCGACCGTAATCTGCCTCGGGCTCAAGGTATTTCCTTGGCGGGACCAAACCAAGCGTTTTCCGGGTTGTACCTCCGCATTCGGATCTGTCACGGTCATACCCAACGATTCCATGATGGCGGGCTCGGGGATAAAACGAAGTGCCTTGTTCGGCAAGGTCAGGACATTCGCACGTTCCAACGTATAAATCGTGATATTCGCCGTCAAGCGAGGTTTCAGTTTCAAGTCCGGATTATCTGCCGTAATCACTACCTCGTAGGTAACGACCGTAGAAGAAGAAGTACTGGAAGAAGCGCTGGAGGTGCTTTCGCTATCCCCAAGGCGAATCTGGCGAACCACGCCCTCGAATTGATCGTTCGGGTAGGCATCCACCGTAAAACTAACCCGTTGGCCTTCCTCCACATTACCTATATCCGCCTCATCCACATCCGCTATTACCTGCATCTTCGTCAAGTCGGCGGCAATGGTAAACAGCGTCGGGGTCTCGAAGCCGGCGGCAACGGTCTGCCCTTCCTCAACGGCCCGGTTGATAACCACTCCGTCTATAGGGCTCGTGATCGTGGCATATTCGAGATTACGGTTTACCTTTACCATGGAGGCCTGACTCTGGTCGTAAGCGGCCCTCGCCTTCTCGTAATTATAGGTAGCCGTCTCATAATCCGTATCGCTAATCAATTGTTTCTCGTGAAGCACCTTGCTACGTGCGTAGTTCTTCTGTTGATACTCGAACTCCGTCTTGCTGCTCGCCAATTGCGCCTCGGCGGAACGAAGCTCGGCTTGGAGGTTGATCTTATCCATCTCGGCGATCAGTTGGCCGGCTTTCACCACGTCGTTATAATCAGCGTACAACTTATCGATGATACCGGAGACCTGCGTACCTACCTCAACCTCGGTAACGGGCTCTACCGTACCGGTGGCCGTAACCGTATTCGTGATCGTGCTGCGCCCTACTTTAGCGGTCTCCAGCTTGATCCCGCCTTTCGAGGATTTGCCCGTGAAAAGGAACACGCCCCCCGCTATAAGGATAACGGCAACACCGCCCATGATTAGTTTCTTCTTGTCCATATTCTGATTCGTTTTATTTCTGTTTTACGTTGTATTCTTGTTCAAAAGGCCCCCGCGACCTCCGTCGCAGGGTAACCTTGAAAAAAGAGAGTGGAGTAAATATATCCATTAGTGGGTTAATAATTCTCCGCAACCGGCTTCTTCTGATAAACATTCAGCAATTGAACGCTCATCAAGGCCATGTATTTCGCTTGTAGCTGCTCTTGCTGGGCGGTCAGATAATTGTTCTTCTCCGTCAATAGCTCAAGCGTATTTTTCATACCGAGGCTGAATTGCTCATCGATCAAGTTATAGCTTTCTTTCACGTAACTCAAGCGTTCGGTAGCCGAGGTATATTGGGTCTGCGACGAGGTAGCGTCCAGATAGATCCCCTCCACGGTTTGCAGCAATTGTTTTTGGGTATTCAGCAACTCCAACTGGCTGGTGGTAATCGCGTATTTCGCCTTGTTATAGGCCGTCTTATACTGACGGTTACTGAAGATAGGGATGCTGATCGTCAATCCGACACTCTCGTTGAAACTATTCCAGACCTGGCTACCGAAAGCGTAATCCGTTCCGGAAAGATGGCCGGTACCCAGCCCGGCGTTCATGGAGAGCGAAGGAAGGAAAGCACCTTTCGCCTTTTTCTTCTCCAGCTCGGCGATGTCCACGGCCAGCTCACTGCTCTTTATTTGCGGCATCACAGCCAGAGAGGTATTGTAAATCGTTTGCTTGCTCGGAAGCGGGGTTAAGATATCTTTCTCCGTAAGCTCCGGCATCACCAATTCGATCTCTTCGGTTATATCCAGTTCTAGTAATTGCTTCAATTGCAACTTATAATTGTCTAGATTCGTCTGGGCTACGACCAATTGATATTTATCGGTGCTTAACTGGCTTTCCAACTGAGCCAAATCCACTTTCGAGATCGAACCGGCACGTAGCAACTCCACCGCACGATCCCGTTGCGCCGTAGATACCTCGACCGTATTTTGGTTGATACGAACGGACTCCATCGCATATAGTACCTGCATATAGGTCTGTATCAAGGAGATTTGGATATCATCCTCGTTTTGCTCGATACCTAGCTCATCGACGGTATTTTGTATTTCCTGTTGCTTGATCGCCTGTACACGTTGCCCTCCATCAAAAAGCGTCCATTTAGCGTTCAGCGCATAATTACCGCTATAGCTATTATTCGTAGCGGCGTCGCTCGAAGGATAATTCACGAATCCTTGGGTAACCGAAGCCGAAAGGGAAGGGAAAAGCTGTGCTTTCGCCTGCTTCGTATCCTCTATACCGGAAAGATGCGACACCTTGCTTTTCTTTACTTGGATATTATGCTCCAAAGCGTAATCCAAGCAAGCGCGCAAAGTCCATCGGGTAGGTTGCTCTTGTGCCTTACTCCCTACACAGAGGAAGAACAGACATGCGAATAATAAAGCGTATTGTTTCATATTGCCTTCGTTTTCTATCTTTTTACGAAAGCAAAACTATATTACCTTAAAAACATGGGCAACCAGACTAGAAAAAGGGGCTGTTTTCACCGATTAAACGGGCAATTCCATCGACATCGGGATTACCAATATAAAATAATACCCGCGATACCCGCCAAGATGATCATCAAGATAGGATGTACCTTGAATTTCCATGTTAGGATGAAAGCGGCACCAAAGATCAAGAAGCTCTTGTAGTCGATGAAGTTCTCTTTATTCATTAATAGCAAGGCAGCGGCAGCGATCAGTCCCACCGTAGCCGGGCGTAATCCAAGGAAAGCCGCCTCTACATATTTATTATTCCGAAACTTAGCGAAGAAATAAGAGATCAGAAGGACCAATAAGAAAGAAGGCAGACATACCGCAAATGTCGTCAGGCAAGATCCTAGGATACTCATCGTCTCCGAATACCCCGCATTATGCACCGCCGTATACCCTATATAGGTGGCGCTATTGATACCGATCGGTCCGGGTGTCATTTGAGAGATAGCGACAATATCGGTAAACTCCTGCAAGGAAATCCAACCATAGCGGTCCACCACGTCGGCTTGTATCAAGGATAACATCGCATACCCACCACCAAAGCCCAATATACCGATCTTCAGATATACATATAATAATTGTAACCAAATCATATCAGCCCTTCTTATTTAAACCATACACCAAACCTCCGGCTATAGCCGCCAAGATAATCCAAGCGGGAGACACCCCACCCATCCAGATCAGCAATGCCGCCCCGACAGGTATGATCATTTGCACGTAACTCAACTTGATAGAACGTGCGGTTGTCAGACAAGGCACGGCGATCAAGGCGACCACCGCCGGACGCAATCCCATAAACGCCTTCTCCACCCATACATTATCCTTTACCTGCGTAAAGAATAACGCGATCAAGAGCATGATTACAAAAGAAGGGAGAATCGTGCCCAAGGCACAAACAAAACCGCCCCATGTCTTCTTCAGTTTATAACCCACGAAGATCGCTATATTCACGGCGAAAATACCCGGCAACGATTGGGCCACGGAGAAAACGTCGATAAAGTCCTCTTTCGTCATCCACCCCCGGTCTACCACATCCCGCTGGATAAGCGGCAACATGGCGTAACCACCTCCGATGGTAAACATACCGATTTTCACGAATGTCAGAAAAAGCGTCCAATACATACCCTTATCAGTTTACGTTGGCTAACGTCCTAAAAGCCTATTGTAAGTTTCTTTATTATTAATAATCTGAAGCGCTTTCTGGTAACTTGGATTATCATCATTGATAATCTGGAAGTACTGCGCCATATCATAGAGATCCCGTGCGATAAGCGCCTTGATCTGAAGCATGATCAACGGCTTCGAACGATTATATTGCTCTTCCTCAAACTCAATCTTCTCATCGCCGGCCATCTTAAGAAGCTCCTCCATGATATCCTCTCCGACCACGAAACCTTGCTTATACTGCTGGAATTTCGGATATTTAGCCATCATCTGGTTCCGATTACGATCCAGATAATTCATGGACACCCGATTGACCAAACCGGAAGCTACCAGTTTCCGGTGATAATCCGTATAGCGAGCCGTATCTACCGGGATGAACACGTCCGGCATAATACCTCCACCCCCATATACGGTACGCTCGGTAACCAAGGTGTTATACCTCATTGAATCCGGGAAATGAATGCTATCGGCACTCATCAACTCCCCCCGGTTATAACGGTCGATCAGATCATGGTGGTACTCCTCCATCTTCCCGTTCTCGTAAGGCTTTTGTATACAACGTCCGGTGGGTGTATAGTAACGGGAAACCGTCAAACGAATCATGGAACCATCCGGCAGGGGAATCGGTTTCTGTACCAAACCTTTGCCAAAGGTACGGCGACCTACGATCACTCCACGGTCCCAATCTTGAATAGCGCCGGAGACGATCTCGCTGGCCGAAGCCGAGGACTCGTCCACCAGCACGACCAAACGTCCCTCTTGGAATTGTCCACGAGCGGTAGAGTTCGCCTCCTCACGAGGTTGCTTACTCCCTTTCGTATAAACGATCAACCGGTTTTTATCCAAGAACTCATCCGCTAACTCTATGGCGATATTCAAATATCCCCCACCATTTCCCTGCAAATCCAGAATCAAGTTCTTCATGCCCTGTTTCCGGAGCTTCTCCAACGCCTCCCTGAATTCATCGGCGGAAGAAGCGGCGAAACGGTTCAACTTAATATAACCGGTATTCTTATCCGCCATATAAGCGGCATCCAGACTATACACGGGAATCTTACCGCGAACGATCTTGAAATCCATCAATTCCGGCGACTTGCCTCGCTTTACTTTCACACGCACCTCGGTACCTTTCGGTCCGCGTAGTTTCTTCATGATATCGGTAGTCTTCATCTTCACGCCGGCGATCAAGGTATCGTCTACTTGGATAATACGGTCGCCCGCCATCAACCCCACCTTCTCAGAGGGACCTCCGGGGATTACCTGAATCACGTAAAGCGTATCCGTCAACATATTGAACTGTATGCCGATACCATCGAAATTGCCTTGTAAAGGCTCGGTCATCTCTTTCGTCTCCTCCGGGTCCATATAATTGGAATGAGGGTCTAGCTTATCCAACATGCCGACTATAGCGTCTTCCACCAACTTCGTCTCGCTAGTAGAGTCGACATATAGATTAGATATAGCGAATAAAGCCAATTGGAGCTTCCGGGCATCCATATTCGCTTTTTGCGCTGTCGCTCCGGTAAACACACCTAGGACGATCAGCAGGGATAAGACGATTCTTTTCATCAGATATATTCGTTTCATAATTTTCAATACAATCTCGTCTCTTTAGGGACGAATTGGGAAATGTCTTTGCCGTAGCGTAACAACTCACGGACAATGCTTGAGCTAATATGCGTATGCTCCGGTTCCGTAAACAAGATAAAAGTCTCGATACCCGTCAACTTACGATTCACGTCCGCGATCGTCTTCTCATATTCGAAATCATTGACCGTACGGATTCCTCTTAAGATAAAGCCGGCTCCGACCTCTTTAGCGAAATCCACCGTCAATTGATTATATGACATGACTTTCACCCTTGGATTATCCTTGTATAGATTCCAGATCGCTTCCATCCGCTTCTCCAAGGAGAAATAGGTAAGCTTCTTATCGTTGATACCGATCGAGATCACGATCTCGTCCACCAGTTCCAACCCACGCCTTACCAAGGATTGATGCCCGATCGTAAAAGGATCGAAGGTACCGGGAAAAAGCGCGATACGTTTATTTTCAATTGATGACATCTTCTTCAACCACTAAGTTATCGATAATAAAGTTCTGTCGCTCCATGGTATTCTTCCCCATATAGAACTCGAGCATATCTTTCACGAGGTCCTCTTTCTTCATTGTCACCGGATCAAGGCGTATATCCTTGCCGATAAAATGCTTGAACTCATCGGGAGAGATCTCTCCCAGACCTTTGAATCGGGTGATCTCCGGATTCTTCCCGGCAGCGGCTATGGCAGCCAAGCGTTCCTCCTCTGAATAACAATACCACGTCTTCTGCCGGTTACGTACCCGGAATAACGGGGTTTGCAAGATATAAACATGATTACGCTTAATCAAATCGGGGAAGAATTGCAAGAAGAAGGTAATCAACAATAAACGGATATGCATCCCGTCCACGTCGGCATCTGTCGCGATAATCACCTTATTATACCGCAAACCTTCCAAGCCATCCTCAATATTCAAGGCCGCTTGAAGCAAGTTAAACTCCTCGTTCTCGTAAACGATCTTCTTTGTCAAGCCATAACTATTCAAGGGCTTACCCCTCAAACTAAATACAGCTTGGTAATTCGGGTTACGGCTCTTCGTGATAGAACCGCTAGCCGAGTCACCCTCCGTGATAAAGATACTACTTTCCTCTAGCAGATCCCCTTTCGAGTCGGTCAGGTGAATCCGGCAATCCCTTAGTTTCTTATTATGTAAATTCGCTTTCTTCGCACGCTCGCGGGCCAGCTTCGTAACACCGGCGATCGCCTTGCGCTCTTTCTCGGACTCCAAGATCTTTTTCAGTAAAAGCTCCGAAGTCTCCATATTCTTATGCAAATAGTTATCCAGGTCATTCTTGATGAAATCACCGATAAACTTCGCTACCGTAGGGCCGTCCGGTCCTATATCTTTCGAGCCGAGCTTGGTCTTTGTCTGGCTCTCGAATACAGGCTCCTCCACTTTTATGCTGATAGCGGCCACGATACCCGCACGAATATCCGAATACTCGAAATTCTTATTGTAATATTCCTTGATGACACGGCCTATAGACTCCTTGAAAGCAGAAAGGTGCGTACCGCCTTGGGTGGTATGCTGGCCGTTCACGAACGAATAATATTCCTCTCCATATTGGTTGCTATGCGTGATAACCACCTCTATATCCTCCCCTTTCAGGTGGATGATCGGGTAAAGAGGCTCGGTGGTCATATTCTCGTTCAACAAATCCACCAGACCGTTGCGGGAATAGAAACGCTTGCCGTTGTAAATAATGGAAAGTCCCGAGTTCAAGAAGACATAGTTCTTTAATAGCCCCTCGATAAACTCGTCCTTATAATGATAATCCTTAAAGATCTCCCGATCCGGGACAAAAAACACCTGCGTACCGTTCGCCTCCCCGGTCGGTTGGATATCCGATTCCTCCGTGACGATCGCCTTACTATATTCCACCCGCTTACACTCTCCGTCACGGTAGCTGGTTATCAAGAAATAACTACTCAAGGCATTCACCGCCTTGATACCCACACCATTCAAACCCACGGATTTCTTAAACGCCTTGCTATCGTATTTAGCGCCGGTATTCATCTTGCTAGACACATCCACGACCTTACCCAGAGGGACACCACGGCCATAATCCCGCACGGCTACCGTACCTTCCTCGATAGTCACCTCGATACTTTTGCCGTACCCCATCATGTACTCGTCGATAGAGTTATCCAGCACCTCCTTCAACAACACATAGATACCATCATCGGCATAGCTACCGTCCCCCAGTTTTCCGATATACATACCGGGACGCCGGCGGATATGCTCCATCCAGTCCAGTGTCTTGATGTCATCATCGTTATATTCCGTAGGTTGTTGTATCGTTGAATTCAGCTCATCCATATCTCTTATAACTTTTTAATATACGCTCTTCTTGATTTATGATGCTCTCGCTTGAAATAATCCCATTGCGCTTGTACGGCGCTATTCGTTTCCAGCTCCGGGTTACTCTCGGCGTAAACGGCACCGATACGCTTATAGACCGGAATCAAGTCATTAAATAATAAAGCGTTCACGCCTTTACTTTGATATTCCGGCAAGACTCCTGTCAAATACAGGTCGATTACTTTCGGTTTGCTCTTCAACGCTTTCAGCAAATGAATCCACCCGAAGGGTAACATATGCCCACGAGCCTTTTGCAAGGCTCTCGAAAGGTTGGGCAGGGAGATGCCAAAGCCAACCACCGCATTATCCTCTTCCCTTACGATCAGCGTTACCAAATCATAACGCAGCATAGGGATATACATATTGATATAATAATCGATCTGCTTCTCGGTCAATTGCGCGAAACCATACAAGGGAGCGAAAGCCGCATTCAATGTATGGAATACCGGACGGGCGTAAGGCATAATCTCCTTAGCGTTCTTGAACTTCAGCACCTTCAATCCGTATTTCTTCTTCACGATCTCGCCGATACGCAAATGCTTCTCGGGAACGCCATCCGGTATATAGATCTTAAATTCATGCCAATCTTGATCCTTTCCGTATCCGATACGCTCCACTTGCTTGGGGTAATAGGGATAATTATAAATTGTAGCCATCGTACCGATCTGATCGAAACCCTCGATCAACATACCCTCGTGATCCATATCGGTAAAGCCCATCGGACCGTGGATCTCCTCCATGCCTTGTTCGCGGGCCCATTTCTCGACAGCGCCAAAAAGGGCATCAACCACCTCGTCATCATCAATAAAATCTACGAAACCAAAGCGGGCACGTTTCTGTCCCCAAGCCTCGTTACTCGGGCGATTCACCATACCGGCGATACGGCCTACCACCTTCCCGTCCTTATAGGCAAGGAAGTAAATAGCGTCGCACACCTCGAACGCCGGATTTTTCTTCTTATCCAGCGTCATCATCTCTTCCTCTATTAAACCCGGTACGTGATAGGGATTACCCTTGTATAATTCGATATTGAACTTGACAAACTTCTTAAGCTCCTTCTTACTGGTAACTTCTCTTATCTCTACGCTCATCGGTAATTTTATTTAAGCGGCAAAGTTACATAAATAATCTTTTATCATGGCATTATAAAACAAATTTATACCTTTGTAAACTCAGATTCATAGCATACCATGAAAAAAATAGTTATTAAATTAATATTGGCATTTATCATGTTTGAAGGAACCTCTTGTATAAACGATCCTATTATAATCAGCCCCGATCTGGCGTTTCGGGCGGAAGCTACTACAGGGGAGGGATCGATTTGGCATCCCGATCGCAATACACTTTTCTGGGTAGATATTGAAGGAAAGACGTTATATGAGTATATACCGGACTTGCAAAATTGCCGTTCATGGCAGTTCGACCGCATGGTCTCTACCGTCGTACCGGAAACGGACAGTACGGTAGTCGTCGCTTTACAAAACGAGATCATACGTGTAAACCTAACGGATGGGAACACGACATCTATCGCCCCAATCCCGGACAATAACGGGAAGATTCGTTGCAACGATGGGAAATGCGACCCGTCCGGACGCTTATGGATCGGCACCATGGGATTTGGCGCACCTAAAGGGGCTGCCAGCCTTTATTGTGTATGGGCAGACGGAACCGTCGAAACAAAGTTGACAAAAGTCACGATCTCCAATGGGATCGTATGGTCCGCCAATAAGAAATACATGTATTACAACGACACACCTACCCGTAAGATCATACGTTTCCGGTATGACGATAGCTCCGGTGACATATTGTACGATGGCGTAGCCGTAAATATACCCGAGGGCACCGGTTCCCCGGATGGAATGACGATAGATTGCAACGACAACCTTTGGGTGGCTCAATGGGGAGGTGGCGGTGTTTATTGTTACAATCCCTATACCGGCGACCTGTTGACAAAAATTGTCGTACCGGCCCCCCACGTAGCGTCATGCGCTTTTGGAGGGGATAAGCTCGACACGCTTTATATAACGACCGCCCGTGCCGGATTGAGTGAGGAACAGCTTGAGGAATATCCACTAAGCGGTAGCGTATTCTGTTGCAAGCCCGGAGCGAAAGGGGTGCCGGCGAATTGTTTCCATTAAGAATCCGCGAGCTTAATAAATCTAATTAACACAATTGTCAACCAAATATCAATTTAAATTGTTTCCTTTGTAGACATGGCGTGCAAAAGACGAGGTGTGCCCCGTCTCCACAAAAACAAATGCAAATAATTATACAGAATGGCAAAGAATAGACCAGCAAAAAAAGATAACAATAAGGAGAAAAAAGGAAAAAAGGACAAAGGTGTTGGTAAACGTATGAAAAAAGAAGCGATGATCCAAGCCATCATTTCCGTTTTCCAATCCTCTCCCAAGGAACCTTTCAACTATAAACAAATCAGCAAGATCATCGGAGTCGAGAACCAAGTGCAGAAATTGCAGGTGGTAGACATCCTGTATGATTTGTCCGCCGAGGATATCATCACCGAGATCGACCGTGGCCGTTACCGTCTCAACGGATTGGGAACCCTAGCCGTAGGAACTTTCGCACGCCGCAGCAATGGAAAGAATTCTTTCATCCCTGAAGACGGAGGTACGCCGGTATTTATCGCTGAACGTAATTCCGGGCATGCCATGGATGGAGACAAAGTGAAAGTACAGCTTTTCGCCAAACGTAAAGGTGCCGAGCCGGAAGGTGAGGTCGTGGAAATCCTTGAGAGCAAGGAGCGTACTTTCGTAGGTAAACTTCAAGTAGCTAAAGGCTTTGCCTTCTTGATTACGGAAAACAAGATGTTGGCTAACGATATTTTCATCCCTAAGGATAAACTGAAAGGGGGCAAGAACGGCGACAAAGCGATCGTACGTATCGTGGAATGGCCGGATGAAGCCAAGAATCCACTGGGTGAGGTCATCGATATATTAGGTATCGCCGGACAGAATACCGCCGAGATGCACGCGATCCTTGCCGAATTCGGATTGCCTTACAAATATCCTTCCTCGGTAGAAAAAGCGGCGGATAAGATCCCGGAAGCGATCTCTCCGGAGGAAATTGAGAACCGGGAGGATTTCCGGGGGATAACAACCTTCACGATCGACCCGAAGGACGCGAAAGACTTCGACGACGCCCTTTCCGCACGCCGTTTGGATAACGGGAACTGGGAGGTTGGCGTACATATCGCCGACGTAACACATTATGTGAAAACGGACGGTGTCATCGATAAAGAGGCGCAAAGCCGTGCGACTTCCGTTTATCTGGTAGACCGTACGATACCGATGCTTCCTGAGCGACTTTGTAACCAAATATGCTCTTTACGTCCTGACGAGGAAAAATTATGCTTCTCCGCTGTCTTCGAACTAAATAGCGATGCCGTGGTACAAAACTCCCGGATCTGCCGCACGATCATCAAGAGCGACCGCCGCTTTACCTATGAGGAGGCACAAGAGGTGATCGAAACCGGCGAGGGAGATTATAAAGAGGAGATTCTAGCCTTGAACGACCTTGCCAAGAAATTGCGGGAACGCCGTTTCAAGAGTGGCGCTATCAACTTCGACCGCTATGAGGTTAAATTCGAGATCGACGAACAAGGGAAACCGGTCCGTGTTTATTTCAAGATCTCAAAAGACGCAAATAAGTTAATCGAGGAGTTTATGCTATTGGCAAATCGTACCGTAGCCGAGTTCGTGGGCCGTCCTCCTAAAGGAAAGACAAAGAAGACATTTGTTTATCGTATCCATGAGCTTCCAGACCCAGATAAAATGGAGAATTTCGCCTCTTTTATCCGTCGCTTCGGCTATAAGTTGAAAACAGACGGTACGAAGACGGATGTCTCCAAAGGAATTAACTCCTTATTAGACAATGTACAAGGAAAGCCGGAAGAGAACTTGATCGAGACAGTGGCGATCCGTGCCATGCAAAAGGCCCGTTACTCCACGGAGAATATCGGCCACTATGGCTTGGCTTTCGAATACTATACACATTTCACCTCTCCTATCCGCCGTTATCCGGATATGATGGTACACCGATTGCTGGAACGTTATCTAGCCGGTGGCCGTAGTGTTATACAAAAGAAGTATGAGGATTTATGCGATCATTGTTCCAGCATGGAGCAAGTCGCCGCCAACGCAGAGCGTGCATCCATCAAATATAAGCAAGTAGAATTCATGCAGGATAAGCTCGGCATGGTATTCGACGGCGTTATCTCCGGTGTCACCGAATGGGGACTTTACGTAGAACTGAACGAGAATAAATGCGAGGGGCTTGTACCAATCCGTGATCTGGATGACGATTACTATGAGTTTGATGAGAAGAATTATTGTTTATTGGGCCGTCGTAAAAAACGTCAATATCGTTTGGGAGACCCTATCACTATCAAAGTAGCGCAAGCGAATCTGGAACGTAAGCAACTTGATTTCCAATTAGCGGAATAGGGCCTTTCTCAAAGTAAGTATAACTTCATCAGACAACGAAGTTATACTTACTTAGGCATTTTGATTATACTTACTAGGACAAGTAAGTATAATTTACTTTTTATCACCAATACATAAGTCCCAGCGCCCCACAAGCGATCAGCCCGATTCCCAACAACGCATAGAAGATACGTGCGCCGCCACGACCGAACCAGTTCACGAAAGTCATCGCCCCGCTGGTTTTAAAGTACCAATCAAAATTACAGATCGCCGCTACGATTGAGAACAATCCCAAAGCGATAAACAAGGATAAGATAAAGTATTCGGAAGGATCCATAGACTTACTTAACCTCTACAGTACGTGAACCGTCCGGATTCTCCGAGATCGTTACATCTACCACATCTCCGGGCAACAACTCATCTATTTTCTCCGGCCATTCGATAAAACATAAAGCTCCGCTATAGAAATAATCCTCTGTTCCGATATCCTCCGCCTCACTCAATTTATTGATCCGGTAAAAATCAAAATGATAAATCAATTCTCCCGTCGTATCGCTACGGTACTCATTGATAATAGCGAATGTGGGACTGTTGATCACATCCTCCACACCCAATTCCTCACAGATCGCCTTGATAAAGGTAGTCTTACCGGCCCCCATCGGACCATAGAAGGCAAAGACCGTACGATCATCCATCCCGGCGATAAACTCCTTAGCCGCCTCATGGATCTTATCCAAACTTTCTATTTTCAGTATGCTCATAGCATTCGTGTTTACAGTTTATATGGACTGCAAAGTTCGTGATATTTATGATATACGCAACTTTTCGGCATATTATCATTTCGGTTCCATCGTAATAAACGGCACCAACATCTCCTCCATCGAGATTCCTCCGTGCTGGAATGTATTTTTATAATAGGATACGTAATAGTTATAATTATTCGGATAAGCGAAGAAATTCTCTCCGTAGGCGAAAATATACTTACTGCTTAGATTCGGGGAGGGAAGTCCTACTTTTTCCGGATCCCGGATCTCGAATACCTCTTTCGGGTTATAATTCAAGTTCTTGCCTACTTTATAGCGTAGATTGGTATTCGTATTCTTATCACCTATCACCTTGATCGGATTCGTTACCCGGATCGTTCCATGATCGGTCGTAACGATTACTTTTCCTCCCCGATCGGCGATTCGTTTGAATAACTCGAGCGTAGAAGAGTGCTGGAACCATGATTTAGTCAAGCTCCGATAGGCTGCCTCGCTTTGCGCCAACTCACGGATCATCTTACTCTCCGTACGAGCATGCGAAAGCATATCCACGAAGTTCAGCACAATCACATTCAGTTGATTACGAGTAAGAGAAGGGATCGTAGCCAACAATTTCTCTCCATATTGGGAATCGTGTACTTTATTATATGAGAAGGTATATTTCTTACGGAACCGATCGATCTGGGTTTGAATCAATGGAGCCTCATTCAAATTCTTACCTTCCTCGCTCTCCTCATCCACCCACAAATCCGGAAACATCTGCTCTATTTGCGAAGGCATCAAGCCCGAGAATATGGAGTTGCGGGCATATTGCGTGGCGGTTGGCAGTATGCTATAATACAAGCTCTCGTCAAACGTAAAATACTCAGTAAGCAATTCTTTTACCACCCGCCATTGATCCAGCCGGAAATTATCGATCAATATAAAGAAAACCTTCTCGTCATTATCCAACATTGGGAAGACTTTCTTCTTAAACAGGTCGGGGCTCATCAACGGGCGATCGGCCGGATTCTGTATCCAGTCCACATAATTCTTCTTCACGAATTTGGCAAAAGCGTTATTGGCCTCTTCCTTCTGCATACGGAGCATATCTGTCATTGCCACTTGGCTGCTTTCCAGTTCCAGTTCCCAGTACACCAGTTTCTTATAGACCTCCATCCAGTCGTCTGTGGTCAAGGAATCATTGATTTGCATACCAATACGACCGAATTCCTGCTGATAACCCACCGTGGTCGTCTCGGAGATAATCACGTTCTTATGGACATTCTTCTTGATAGAGAGAAGCAATTGGTTTGGATTTACCGGTTTGATCAAATAATCTGCGATCTTATTTCCGATCGCCTGATTCATGATGCTTTCCTCCTCACTTTTAGTCACCATCACGACCGGCACATTCGGAGCGATCTCCTTGATATGCGACAGCGTCTCCAACCCAGTCAAGCCAGGCATATTCTCATCGAGAAAAATAATATCAAACGATTGTTCCTTACAGCAGTCAATAGCGTCTTGCCCGCTCACCACCGGAACGACCTCATACCCTTTGTCCTGCAAGAACAAGATATGCGGTTTCAACAAATCAATCTCGTCATCAGCCCAAAGTACTCTATCTTTCTTCGCTGCCATATGCTTACCTAGTTTATTTACAAATATATGGATAATCCTCCATATAACAACGAAATAAACCTGTTGTTTCGTATTTGATCTCGTAATTTTCCCAAATCCAGATAAGCGAATGGCCAATGAGGATATCTCCTATGGGTATCTCTTTTATCTGGTCACGAACATTGATTATATTGTCCCTTTCATCTTGGAACTTTTCAGTCGTTGAGCTTGATGAGCAACCCCAACAAAAGGAAATCAGTAGAAATAGGCATGCAGTTTTATCCATATTTTGTGCTGTTTTTGGTATTAGATAGTTGTTGGAAGCCAATATATGAATAATATTTCGCTAGCATCGTTTAATAACGGTTAATTTTAATTGAAATCGAATTCGGGATGAGGCTGACTGTCTTCATTCTACATTGCCTGTCGTTTGAGTGATTCTGGTATGTCTCGGATATTGTCCTTGGACGATGCGTGTGTCAATGCTATATCGCTATTACGATGATTCAAGAGAAAGGCATGCGCTTTCCGGTTTAGTCAATACGTCTAAAAATACGATTCCACTGGATCTCTTTTGTTTGCGAATCCATGGATTTCCACATTAAAACAGCTTTTCCCGTAATAAACTCATCGGGTAATAAGCCCCAATAGCGTGAGTCTTGTGAATCTTCTATCCGATCACCTGCCACAAAATAGTAATTCTTTAGAAAGCGATAGCTTGTAATCTGAGAATTATTTAATAATATATTCTTGCTATTTTCAATCGAAAGCTCTTTCCCGGTTTCCCATTCTATCAGTTTACGATAAATAATAGCGTTCTGTCGAGTCATTTCAATTACATCTCCTTTCTTTGGAATGTATAGTGGACCCAGATTTTTCACATTCCAACTTATCAAACTATCTTTCGGAAAGCTCCAATATAGGTTGGCATCTTTCAGCATCTTATTGCTTTGTACAGAAAAAAGCTCTTGTCCCTCGATATTTCCCAAAGGTCCAGATACGCCACTGATTCTGTAATAACCGTTTATAATGGACAGGCTATCGCCCGGTAGCCCCAGACAACGCTTAATGTAATATTTCATTATATGCATCTCTATCTTGTCCAAATTGTTAGGATATGGATAATTAAACACGATCACGTCATTCCTTTTTATTTTTCTTATACCCGGTAGGCGAACGATCTTAACCTGCTCACCACGCATCGAAGCGAAAACATTGAATAAGCGGGCTCCGGGTATTAGCTTATTCACCAAGACATTGTCTCCTGCTATAAGTCCGGGCTCCATTGAATTGCTCGGGATTCTAAAGGATGAGAAGAAGAATATTTGTATAACCACAAACAAGGCTACAATCATACAACCCCAGAAAAGCGTATTGATTATATATCGGAAGATTTTGCTGACAAGGTCTATTTTCATATTTATCTTCATTAGAATAGAGACTTCTTTTTGAATGAGCCTGTAGGCTCCAAATACAGTATAACACGAGATTCCCATAGTACATCCACCTCCACTTCCCTAAATTCCATCAATCCCCAATTGGGCACGCCTACCAGAAAGAGCATTCCATTAAAGCCATAGCATACTACAAAGTCATATTCACCCCAATCATTCCTTATATGTAAGATTACCGGATTGGGGAATTTTTTTAGGTTCTCTACTGTGGAATTCCCGATTGTTGTACTTAGACCGATTGTTTGCGCTACTTTAGCCAAATCAGACAACTGGGTAATCCCGTTTGTTGTCCGGCAGGCTGATAATAAATAAGCGGGATCTTCATATCCTTTGTGGTATTTTATGATGGAAAGCAAGCACATAACTCCCACGGATGGAATATCCCGGTACACAAATGTTCTTCGGATAAAATTAAGTGATTTCATATTCTTTTGTATAAGCAGCTGTATTTTCGGCCAAAATCTTCGCTTTCATAATGGAAAGATTTCGTTTGATGGAAAGATTTCGTTTGAAAGTAGCGTAATTATCAAATATCTGGATTATTCTCTTTTCTATGGCTCGCGAAGAGTCCCACTTGATACGTGCTCTCAACCCCAAACCGTGATAAACCACTCGTGCGGAGTTTCCCAATTGATCCGATTTTAATGATAAAGGGCATACAAGCATAGGTACCTCCTTTTCGATGCACTCTGCGATACTATTCATTCCGCCAAGCGTAACCATTAGATCGCAGTATGAAAGCAAATGCAACTGCGGTAGGTGCTGGAATACATACATATTAGACGGGCAAGGCAATAAATAAGAGGTATTATGATACTTCCCCACAGATAGTATAAAAACAAACTGAGGATTCCGCAAGCAAATATCCCTTATTTTCTTGAAGATTATCTTAGATCGTTTTTCAAACCCCATAACGGTACTCGAGAAACAATAGATGATCTTTGTATCCGGACGCTGCTGTTTTAGTAGACAAACGTCCTCCATTACTCGCAAATATCGTTTGTTGGACATATTCCCTTCCCGCTTCAAATCTACTCTTAATGGCGCATATTGGCACTTAGGTGGATATTTACGCGGGAAATCAAGGCTTGCGGGAGTCATGGCCAAGATATCAATGCCTTTAATGCCAATAATGAAAGGCCGTTTTAAATCAACATTTTCATCAAAGGGGTAATCGTATTTAATAAATAGCTTTTTATATAGAGAAAAGTAATCTTGCTTACATAGTAATAGCGAGAAAAACAGATTCCTCACTTTTCTCCCTATCGCTATTTTCTCCCAAGCAAAACGTATCCTTAATCTAGAGATAATTGTTTGTTTAGGAATAAGACTGGAAGTAAAAGGAGGCACCCACGGATCATAAAGAGATAACGGCATTGTTTCTACAGAAATGACAGGGATTCCTAGCTTATGATACAAGGCTGTACGCATGCCACATTGGGCATCCATATATATACGATCGGGAGATAACTCCCTAATCTTATTTTCCCAATCAGCTATTTTCCGGGAAAAAGAATATTTCCTTTTTTGCGTGAATGCGGAGATGAAACATTCCAAGATAAAACGCAGTCCTTTTACACGTAGCTCCTGCTTGTCTGATTCTAAAGGGTAATCCAGTATGACGCACTCAAATCCCTCATCCTCGATCTTCTTTTTATGCCCGGCTTTTACTGCGCAATAAACAACTCGATGTTGTTTCTCCCGCCACTGATTCGCAAGCGCAAAACTTGCGTTCAAGTGGCCAATGGCCGGATATATGTCGAATAATAGGGTCATAGGTCTTTAATTCAGTAGCTCTCCTAAATCTAAATAAGCGAACTGAATCTCGTCATTCATACTCATGATAAGTCTGTTATTGTCCTTATCATAACAGAATCTTATGATTGGATAGTTTGTTTCTAACGTCTTTAGATAATTACCATCCAGATCGAAAACCACAAATTTTGTGGGATAATTAGTCTTTCCATTTATAAAAGTTTTTTGTCCGGAGTAAAGAGCTACTATTCTATCATTACAAAATGCCACAGGTCCATAATAATCAATGCCATGCGTTTCCGTACTCCATTCAGCCCCATATACATTATATTTTAACTTTCCATCAAGGCTGCATATTGTCATCAAATCATGAGGAATATAAGTCTCCACATAGATACCATGTTCCATAGAAATATCAAAACAAACTCGTTTCTTTTGGATATCCGGATGAACAGTATAACTCATAGGTGTTATTTTGCCTGTTTCCATATTGATTTTTGCAACAATAGGGTTGAATTTTCCATCGCCTAAGCGTTGTATAGTCATACCAATAGACAATGTATCGTTAATATATGCATATTCATCTATAACTAGTTGATCATTCATTGTCATTTTTTCAATAGGTAAATAGGCTGGATCTGTTATTGCGCTGTCCAGATCATAACTAAAAATCTTATATTTACCAAAATCTGACACGTAAAACTTACGATTCATTTTATCTTCTTCTATAGACCCTATACGTGCGATTTCTCCTGGCCCTTGCCCTCTAGGGGCAATACTTGTTATATACTTGAAGTTGTTCTTATCAAATATATGCACAAACTCATTTGCCGTTTTGTAATCAGTGATAAACATATAACTATCTATTACAATGGGCCATGAATAGCTATTGACAAGGATATCTTCTATCACAATCTCCTTTATTTGATCGTGAACATTGATTACATTATCTCTTTTTCCTTGGTATTTTTCAGTCGTTGTGTTTGAGGAACATCCCAAACAAAAAGTGATCAGAAGAAACAGGTAGACTATTTTATTCATATCAAATGCTGTTTGATTTTGTGAAACATATTTCCTATTTTTAGGATGTTTAGAGATTAACGATCTATTTAATCCCTAAACATCTAAACTAGTTAAGCAGATATTCTCATGAACTTACATGCCATATTCCCTATAGTAATAAAATCCATTACATTCGCAAATACCACTACCATCTACACATCCATTCGGGCAGTAGGCCAGTGCTTCTGTGTTCGCCGAAATGAGATCGGTTACAGAAACCTCTTCGTTATTACTATCGGTATTATTAAATCCGAAAGCGGCAGCTATCGCTGCGAAGCTTCCTATCGCTAAAATTTTCTTAAGCATAGCTCTCTGTTTTTAATTTGTTAATTAGAAATAATTCACATCTCCATAGTATATTAAACTTATGGAAATAACCGAGACCTAACTTATAGGCCGATAACTTTCCGTACCTTTGTGCACCTCCTTTCTTTTTAAGGGGTAGTGGGGAGAGTTTGCTTAAGTGTTTCGAAGCGCAAGGCAAACTTCTCCTTTCTTTACCCAATTATTCCGCTCTACCTCTAATTCTTAGTTTTGCCGGATATTCCGTATTGCATTTCAGCATGATGATCTCGTTGAAAAAGCCGACATCCTTGGGTTTCATCGTGACTTCCACTGTCGCACTCCCACCCGGCATGATAGGATTTTTAGGAAAATCCACAGAGGCGCAACTACAAGTGGTACTTGTGGTTATGATAACAAGCGGCTTGTCGCCTGTATTCTTTATCTCGAAAACCTGTTTCTTGGCCTCGCCTACTTTCATAATTCCCAGATCAGCCTTGATGGGAGTCACTTCCCCGGTTGTATTGTTATCTTCTTTTTCATTAACTGTGTCGTATGTTTCTGATAACTTCTTGATGTACATGCTTCTAATATCCATGCTATGGACTGGATTCCCTATCACTAATACCTTATTGTCCTTGTCCAATAAGAAAGTATGAAACTGGGGGAGAGGTGGAAAGTTATTTAACTTGTTCAGCTCACCATCAAAATCTATACAGACAGGTATGTCAAAAAGATCCCGCTTAAAGAACTGGCACAATTCCTTATAATCTTTCGGGAAAAAGAAAAACAAGAAAGGAATCTCCCCATTACTAATAGAATTGGTATATTTTATCAGTTCTTGCCATTTCTGTAATTGCAGTTTACAGTCCACACATCCCGTAGAATCAACATACACCAGTACCTTATAAGGAGATTGGGGTATAGAGTAATCTACAGTATCTTTACCATACAAAGTAAATACCGGGCGATCTGGAAATTTAACCTCTTTTCCATACCATTCCTTAACAATTGGGAGCAATTCATTATCGCTCTTTTGTTTACCGCATGATAAAAATGCGATTAGACTTACGAGAATAAGTAAAGCATAGTTTTTCATAAAAATGAACTTTATTTTATCTCAAACTGCCCCGCCAGACGATCTCCCCACTGATTTGACAAGCTCAAGTTATAACTTCCTTTTGGAGCACTCGCCAAATCAATTGTGATCAGATGAGCCTCAGAGGCCGGATACGTCTCTTCGTAAGAGAATCCATCATTTCCCGTAATACATACCGTGATGTCTGAACGACCGGTCGTGCACTGGATGGTTAATAAGGCTCCATTGATAGAAGCTGTTACGGGGATTACTGTTGTAATAGATCTTAAACCTTTTTCCCACTCCCCTCTCATGTCAACATCATCATCCGTCACTTTTGCAGACAGATTCAACGCATAAAAACCAGCCAATAAACCTATCAATAAAAAACTGATACATTTTCGTAATAATTTTTGTTTTCTCATATCCATATTAATTTAAGTTAGATCTAATACAAAAGTAGATCAAACATCTGGAACAATCTAAAATAAATAAGGACATCATACGGACACCACCATTCAAATAAACCATTGACATATAAAAAATTACCATTATTTTCACCTTCCAAAATGCGGACATTCAAACCTTTAGTAGTTTATCAGAAACACATCCAGCGTTATCTTAGCATCAAGGGATCCTTCTTTATTTTGATTTATACGTTCACGGATACGATATTTCTTTTTGGTAACGGAAGAACTCGAAATACAAAAAACATCTGCGATCCGAGAGGTAGTAAGTCCAACCTTTATTAGGCAACAAACTTGAAGATCCATTTCATTCAAGGAAGGGAACTCTTTTCGCAAGCGAGAATAAAAACCATTATACAATATATCCAGACTATCATAAAGAAGCGTCCAATCGACAGATCGAGGGGTTTCCCATAGCATCTTAAAAAGTTCAACATGCTTGTGTATATAGTCTAGCAAAAAAGATTCCCAGTTTTTGAGCGATAAATTTTGATTGGATAAATTATCCAATTTAATGACTTTATCTTCATTTTGTTTTGCCAAAAGGGAATACTCATCTATTTTATGTTGATATTCTTGATTTTGAGATTTTAAAAAATCTATATCTTCCTGTAAACTATCAATGTAGGCTATTTGGTCATTGATAATCTCCTGATTCTTGTTTATGGACTGAGTGTATTCTTCCATCTTCTGCTGAAATTCCTTCTTCTTCGATTCTAAAAACTCAGTATCATTACGCAAATTGTCAATTAGGCTCTTTTTATCCTCCAGGTCATTAGAGAGTGAGTATATCAATGCCTCTTTTTTATGAATCATTTCCTTATTCGCATACAGACTTGATAGATATTCCTGAATCTCCTCTTCTGATTTCCTCAAGCCTCGTTCTTTCAGCCATAACTTACGCTGATAGCCAAAAGCAATTAAACCAATCAAAATAATTGAGATAATCCCCCCCCCAGAGGACCGATCTCTGTAACCGCTCTTTTTCCAATAAAAGGGTTTTCTTTTCATTCTCCAATTTCTCATTATCGTATTTCTCTTGCGCTTCCGCTATGGCTCTTGTTCGATCGATATTATTTATAGAATCATTATAATGACAGTATTGCTCATTATAGTCTATAGCCTCTTCATTTTTGCCATGTTTACGTGAAAGGATGTACAATATTTTGTATGCACCACGCTTTGTATATATATTGGAAGAAGATAGAGATTCTTGAAAATAATTTTTTGCGGAATCCTGCATTCCCATATAATAAAAGATACCTCCTAAACTATACTTTGCTGTCAATATACTTTCATCTATCCCAATAAGCTCTGCTATTGCCAACTTTTTTTTCGTAAGCTCCAATGCTTTCCCATAATCTCCCTTAAAACGATAAACCACTCCCAATTCTCCAATAGCCATCGCCTGCGTTTTTAGATCTTGAAGCAATTCCGCATTCTCCAACGAACACTCAAAGTAATAACGAGCACTATCCAACTGCTCGCATTCCGCAAATGTCCGTCCCAATTCCGAATAAGCATGCGACCAATCGTCCCTTCGGGGAACTTGCGTAACATAAGAAACAGCTTCCCGAAACAGTTCGAACGCCTTGTCATAAATATGTTGTTCCCGATAAACACGTCCCAGCGTCTGGCAAATCAACGAAGCGAACAACGGATCGTCAACGCTTTCAACCAAATCTTTTGCCTTCACATAACAAGCGGTAGCATCCTCCAACCGAGATAAATCCCTACATACCGCTCCCTTATAGAACCAAGCCTGCGCCTTCCTACGCCCATCTTCCCTCGTATCGAAATAACGAAGAGCGATATTGATCAACGAGTCCGAGGTATGTTTTTTATAAGTCTTATCCTGCGCTTGCGTATAAAGCAAGCACCATGTAGCATCATTTAGCTTATCCGAGGGGGAGGGTTTAGGCATCTTTTCCAGTAATGTCAATGCGCTGTCCGGGTGATCCCACATGATAGAATCAATCATAACCATTTCCGGGGAGATCTGCTTGGCTCCTTGGCGGCAGGAGAAACCCAAGCTGGCACACAATAGTATTAGGATGATTACAAATCGCATATATATAATGTATGATGCTTATAGGTTAACAAATCGCAAGATACAAAAAAATCATATCTAAAAAACACGTACGTGAATTTTCAAAAACATGTACGTGTTTCCGGAAAAACATGTACGTGTTTCCGGAAAAACATGTACATGTTTTTTTTAAAGCATTTAGGGGTACTATAAATGCCTAATTTGGGGCTTGCCAAATGAATAACTGACGGCTTGTCAAGCCACAAGCTGACGGCTGGGGGTAGCCGTAAGCTTACGAGTTGGAAAGTGATTAGCTATTCACTTAGAATGCTTTATTCTAGCGATTTAGTGACAATCTAAACAATCTTCCAAGCATCCAAGTTCCGCTCCTCCTTGCTGAAAGAAACACCTATTTTCACCAGTTTACGACCATCAGCTTTATAGGGTAGCAAATAGCCTCTCTCGTCAATCTGCCGCAATGCGTCTTCCACGGAACCATCCAGCTTGAACTCGAATACGTAGATATAATCTTTTGTCTTTACCACAGCATCCGCACGTCCTTTTGCGCTACGAATCTCTGCGTCGCAAAACTGTCCCATCAACTTGAACACGAGATAGAAGACTACCTGATAATGACGCTCGGTCTTAGCGTTTAAGTCATACGGGAAATCGGCGAAGAAGATTTTTAGACGGGTCAAGAAAGCATCCGCATCGCCCGAGCGTAGCTCCCGCACAAATTTGCCGATATAAAACCCTTTCTCCTCATCCGTAATCGAGGTGTAAAACGGTACTATAAAATTAAGGAAGCCATACCGGACCTCATCATTTGGGAAGCCTAAATTATAGAGGCCAAATTCTTTGTCATATCCCTTTATCGTCAAATAACCGCTTTGATAAATCAAGGGGATCGGATTATCTCCCGCAGCACGGTATTCCGAGAAAGACGAGGCTTCCGCCTCTACCCCATCGATCAAGGTACGGAGGTCGTACTCGCTCTCTTGGAGCAATTCTACGAGAAAGGTGGGGGTACCTGTCTGGAACCAATAACTGCCATACTCCTTTTTCTGCAGGCAGCTCAACGTGCTGAAAGGATTAAAAACGCCTTCCCCGGAAGGATGGAAATGGTAACCGTCGTATTTGCGGGTCATGCGATCAAGCACTTCCTCCACCGTACTCTCTTGCGCCTCGGCCACTCTCTCCAGATCGGGCCCGAACGTATGGACCAATTCCTCATGTGTGATTCCGCACAAGGTGGCGTAATCGTAATCCAGACTGATATCATTCAACTGGTTTAAATCGCTGAAAACACTTACCTGAGAGAACTTGGTAACGCCCGTCAAGAAGACAAACTTTAAATAACGGTCTGCCGTCTTCAATATCCCATAGAAACTTTTCAAGGTCTTGCGGTAATCATCCAATAAGGCCTCATTTGTTAAGGTCTGTAACAAAGGTTTGTCATATTCGTCCACCAATACCACCACGCCACGTCCACTTTGCTCGTTTGCTCGACGAATTACACCGATGAAACGGTCTGATACCGTAATCTCACGCTCATCTTTCCCCCAGCGATCTTCCCACACATTCAGATGCCGAGAGAGAATAGATATCAATCGTTCCGGCTTGTCATACTTTTCCGCATTCAAATCCAAGTGCAATATCGGATATGAAAGCCAATCCTTCTCCAAGCGCTCTATCGCCAATCCCTCGAACAGATCTTTCCGTCCCTCGAAATAAGCTTCCAAAGTAGAGATCAACAGACTTTTTCCAAAGCGACGGGGACGGCTCAAGAAGTAGGGCTTTCCCATTGTTACCAATTGATAAATGAGTGAGGTTTTGTCCACATAAAGATAGCCCTCCTTACGTAAATCCTCAAAACTCTGTATGCCAATAGGCAATTTCCGTATTTCCATATCCATAAGCCTCGTCGTTTAGTGACTTATACAAAGATAAATATTTTTCATGGGCTAATCCATGCTTAACATCTTTTTTACGGGAATAGCATCCAGAAAGATAAAAGCGGAAAATAATCACGTAATTCTTTCCGTAAAAATTTGATAGCTTTAGTTATATGAAATTCGACTGTTTTCAATGAGACTCCCATCTGTTGGGCGATTTCCTTTTGAGATAACTGATTAAAACGGCTCATACGAAAAATGGTCTGTGTTTGTTCGGGCAGTTTCAATATCGCATTATGAATCATGGCCTGTATTTCATCCGTGAAAATCTGATGAGGCTCACAAGCCTCTAAACGGGCAATCCTCATGTCCATCTCCCATCGCAAAGTATTGTAAAGCTCCGCCATGGCTTGTTCATGAATAATTTGATGACGAAGATGACTCAAACATTTATTTTTGACGATCGTTAAAACATAGGCCGGAATATTCGTGTCAAGGGGTAATCTCTCTTTATTCTCCCAGTAATAGAGCCAAGCCTCGGTTACATAATCCTCCGCCACTACTAAATCTTGAATATAGTTCTTAGCGAAAGAAATAAAGCCCTTATGATACTTATTGAATAATTTGCTAAACTCAGGTGCCTCCATTATCTGTTTTTTTCATAATTCTCCTTTCAAACTTACACAAAAAATCATATTCGCAAAGATGCGCACGGGCCAATAACGTGTTTTTAACATTTTAGAGGCTACCCCAATCTCAAGGTAGCCTCTTTTATTAAGAAAATCAAGGGAGATCGTTCTTCTAATTCAGCGGAATTCGTTGCTCCGCGATATTCCAGCCTGTCACTTTCAGACTTTCCGGCTTCAAATTTTCATGCCCGTAAAAATGGCATCGCAAAACAATTTTCTCTCCCGGAGGTAAACTAATATAGTTATCCGACCAATAAACCGGAGCGACCAACTCCCTCTCAACATCCGTTACCGCCAATTGGACCAGTAAGGCGAGAATCGACGAGTCATTCTCTAACGTCACGTTCCACCCATCTTGTCCATCGGTAAGTGCGGTTGTCCGTATCTTCAAGTTCGCCTGTGGCAGATACGCCAAATCCTTGAAATCACCATAAGACGCTATAGGTGTCGTTAGCCAACTCTTATTTTTCCAATCATATACATCAGGCTTAGAGGAAAGGCAATAAAAGTTATCGGCTATTCGCATACCCCGTTCATCAAGCAAGTTCAAGAAAAGAAATGTATTTTTGGCCGAGTTATCAACTGTAAAAAGAGTCTTGACATCAGAAGCCTCCATAGAAGCGATTTCCTTTCTTTCCTCAAACAGCAATTGGGAATCAATGTCATATCCCCGGATAACCGCTGTCAATTTGTCACTTGAACGACCAGTTCCATTTACCAAATAAATACCATTATCCTTATAATTATAAATTAGTTGAATGGGGGCATTCCCTCGTTTCACCCCATAATAAGACGCCACAGGTATCTTATAATAATCATAAAGTTGCCAATATACCGAAGGGAAAGCCGAATTAAGCATCCATTGCACGATACCGGTGGCTTGAGCCGGGTTAACCCGGAAAGCCTCAAACATACTTTGGGTAGCCTGCATATTGAGCAAATACGCACGATTTAGGAAAGATCGTAAATCAGAAGGTTTGCCATACATCGCATGAATGGCATCTACCGTAGGTTTCATGCTATTCATGGATTCGGAAGCGGTCGTATGGTAGTCCCAATACTCATTCAAAGGCCATAACTTATCCGCCGGAATCATTTTCAATAATGATTCATATGCCGGAATTTGCGAACCCGTGCCTGTTTCCGTATTAAACCCATAATTACCTCCCGCTACCGTGTCGATGAACCAATAATTAGGGCCTACGTAATCATAAGGACCTTCCATCTTCATCCCGCTAGGACCTGTTACCTCACTTTTCCGGCGTGCCGCACTACCAACGAAAGGGACCTGTGTCAATTGAGGCCAAATCTCCATGTAGCGTCTCTCCAGCTCGGGATCGAGAAGTTTGTCACTACCTCCCAGCCACGCGATAATAGACGGATGATTCCTCAGCCAATGCATCTGGTCTTTCAGATAACGGACCAATAGATTCATATCATGCTCAGAATGAATACATCCAAACTTATTATCCGGCGCTCCAAAATAATTCTTCCATTCCCATTGACAACTCCAGCCTACCATGACCATAATACCATTGGCATCACAAAGGTCATACAACTCCGGCCCCGTACCCCATACATTTTCCAGACGGATCGAGTTGAGATTCATGTCGCTCACGTAACGAATCTGTGTGTCATAATCCTCCGGAGTATTACGCAGGAAGAGGTCGTCGGTCCATCCGGCACTCCTGATCAAGACTTTTTTTCCATTAAGAAGAAAGCCCTTATGATCATTCCCCGTTAAATAAGTCTCAATCTCCCGGATGCCAAAACGGATATTTTCCACGTCCGACACTTGCTTTCCAGTCACAAAACGCAGTTCAAGATCATACAATTCTGGATCTCCTAATTGCTTACACCACCACAATCTGGGATGCAAAATATGTAAGCTTTTTACATCTTCCGGAGAGATTGAGACATTCCTCGTTTCTCCGGGCTCCAGAGTTACGGGAACGGAAAAACGGATATCCTCGATACGACCCTCAATTTTCCCCTTAACTTTCTGATCGCCAAGATTCGCCAGCTGAGTCTCAATTGTCAGCCAAGCCTCATCCAAGGTCTCTTTGTTCACATCCGATCTCACCCAAGTATTTTTCAGATCCACCTGTCCGCTAGCTCTTAAAGTCACATCCCGGAAGATTCCCATATTCTCATCCAATGGTCGGGGATTCCAATCCACGAACCCGATATTCGGTTCTCCTTCCCTCGCCCGGAATACCTCAACAGCCAGCACATTCTCCTCTTCCAGAAGATCTGTCACATCAAACTCAAATTGGCAGAAAGCTCCATAAATCTCTTCTTTTTTCCCGATCTGCTTACCATTTAACCAGATATCAGCCCGGTAACTCAATCCATCGAAATGCAACTGGATACGCTGCCCATCCCGTACGGCTGGTGATTTAAACGGAATACGATACCACCAAGACACGTCAAATGGAGTCTTATCTGCCTCCTGATAATTCATACCGACAAATAAATCTTGATATTGACCATTCGCCATAAGCACTCCCATTACCGTTGAAGGAACCGTAGCCGGAAACCACGTATCCGTAACAGCCTCCGGCGTAGAGAGAACCTCCCCTTTCTGGGTGATATTCGCGGAAGACTGCACCTGCCATCCTTCCGACAAACGAATTTGATCCGCATAAACCATGGGCTCGCCTTGATTACAGGAAACGAACCCTAGATTTAGAGACAGGATCAAACCGATTAATATTTTCAATCGTATTCTTATCATAGACAAAGCATTTATTTATTCCCAGACTTTTGTTTCCATAGGAGAAAGACCTTGCCGGAAGAATTCATCTTGCAATTGGATCGTAGCCGTATCAGCCTTTACCGCTTTTATGGCTTCCATAAGCTGTTGGCTACGGGCAGTCAAACGCACCTCCCCCAATTCGGGTGTCGCCCCGCTAGACTCTCCCGCATAATGATTCGGATACTGAGAATACCATGAGATACCGGTATTGACATTCGGTAAATCAAGTCGTTTCAAGTTACGTCCAGACTGCGCGTTGACTTGGTCCATACGTACATGTTCAGGACAAATCACAAGCATTTCCGCCGTTTCTATCTCATCCGCATGTCCTCCAGTCGTGCTTTTGCGCAAAGCCTTGATCTTCTTTTGAGTGTCCGGGGTCTCCCTCAGCTGGAACAGGAAAACCGCATAGTCTCTCGGTGATTCCAATTGGATTTGCAGGAAATAAGGAAGGAAAGAATTATTCCCGCCATGCGTATTGACAAGAATGATCTTTTTCAACCCATTACGGGCTATCTCCCGACAGGTCTCATCCAAGAATTTCAGCATAATTTCCGTACTATAAGCGACTGTTCCCGGTTGATGCTTCGCTTCCAATATCTGTCCTATATAAAAATCAGGGAAGACAATAGCGTATTCTTGGCCAGCCGCTCGTCTGCACATCTCGTGAGCACGGATCACGTCCGTCCCCAAAGGCAAATGAGGACCATGTTTCTCCATCACGCCTATAGGAATAATACAAACTCCTTGCGCTTTCTCCACGGCTTTCTTAAAATCAAGGGAAGTCAGCCGATCCCAAAAGAAAGGTAAATCATTGTCCGCGGCAGCACTAGCCTCGGCGACGGGTTCACTAACAGTCTCCTCTTGCCAATCCGCGGCTAACAGCGGACGGCTGGCACCGGCTACCAAGCCTGCGCCAATACCTTTTGCGATGAAAGTTCTTCTTTTCATACGATTTATTTCTTATTTAATATATGGGTTATAAAGCAAAATCAGTCATATAAACAGGCACTTTTTCTGCGTTAACAAAGGTGAATCTCAATACCAGCGGTTAACTTTTGTTATAAATATATAATCATCTAATTATCAGTGGGAATAAATACGGCCCTATCAAGTCCGTCACCGAACCATGTCAAGTGACGGACTGAACATCGTCTGGTGACGGACTGAACCGCATTCGATCCGTCACCCAACCTAGCACTATCGCACGGGGTACCTGCTTTTTGGTTTATTTAACCAAAAACACCGTTACCATCCGATAAGATCACCAACCGATATACTCAGAGTCCGGGCCTTCCCAACCCGCATTCTGGACCAATGTTCCGGAAGACAGGTTGATCTCCGACTCCGGGATCTTAAAGAAACCGTTCGTAGCTTGATACCTCGCCACGTATCCCACCCCGAAATCTTTCATCACGGAAGGTCTGCCCTCGTTATAAAGAGGTTGTCCTACTTGATTTCGCAGGCATTGTTCCGCAATATGCCAACGACGGATATCCGCCCATCGCCTTCCCTCGAACGCCAGCTCAAAACGGCGTTCCTTTCGTAAGGCCTCCATTGAATAGTCGACCGGCGGAAGCCCAGCCCTAGCCCTGACCAGATTCATCCCATCCGCATTTTCCTTTAATTCCGATTGCATCAACAAGACATCCGCATAACGAATAAGGCATAAATCATCCACATGTCCCAAATCATAGGCATCATCCGTACGCCCATACATCAATGATGCGAATGTATTCCTACGCTCTCCATTCTCGTCATACGCTTGAATAGGCATATATTTCTTAGGCCAGAACTGGGAATCCTCCATCTGGCGATCCGCACCCTGCACATAGTCCGGATAATCCTCGGCCACAGAAAACATGGAAGCCTCCCTTCTAGGATCCAATGGCTCACTCTCTTTCCACTCATTCCATAAAGAAGGAGAGGCCGATCCTACCCCCCAGCCTCTACCGAATGGGAAGGTATTCTCCGTTCCGTTACCCGGGTCGCGCAAGCCAAAAGCCAAGTCCCATTGGTTTCCATATCCAGTAACTGTTCCCCAGTCAGACATTGAAGAACATTTAATAACGAACACATGCTCCGGGTTCTCCCCGTCCATCATCCAAGTATTGCCAGATGCCGACAAATCGGCTACATAATCATAATCTTTCGCCGTATAAGTATTTGAATAGGCCCACAAACGACGATAATCATTCACCAAATTATGTCCTGAGTTTGCAATACAATCATCTACCCAGCCAATCACCTCATTTTTGGAAATCACACCTACATTATTGCCAGCACCATCACCTAACGGTAAATCTGTCTTCTCATAAAATCCAGTATAGAAAAGGAAAACACGAGCCATTAACGCTTCTGCCGCCCATTTGGTAATACGTCCCGAAACAGTTTCGGTATAACGGGTAGCCGGTAAAAACTCTATCGCAGACTTTAAGTCGTACGCAATATGCCCGTAAATGACATCTATGTCTGTAGCCGGGATATCTAGGGCCTCGGATGTAAAAGGAAGAGGTATAGAGCCCCACATCTCCGCCGCGTCATTCACATAAAACGCACGCAAGAAATGAACTTGGCCTTTATAATTATCCAAAGCACTCTCACTGACCAACTCAACGCACTTATCCAAATTCTCTATCGCCATATTCGCCCGAAAAATACCTTTATAATAGTCGATCCACGCAGGTCTCAACATATCTGTTCCGAAATTCATCAAATGCCCGGGAGCCTGAAAATGCTTATCATTCGCCCCTCCACCTCCAAAACGGTCGTCCGAGGCCACCTCACTCACAAAGAAATAAGAAGAGGAATAATCCGTGCTCAGTGAGTTCAATATGGTATATACCCCTGTCACCATATTATCCACATCCTTGGCTGAGGCCGGATAATTATCACTTGTTTGTTTCGTATAACTTTACGTATCCAAAAAATCCTCACAACTAGACAGCCAAATCAATCCTGCCAGTAACATCAATACATATCTTTTCATAAATCGCCTCCTTATTAAAATTTCAAGTTAACACCAATCAAAAAAGTCTTAGGGCTAGGATAGAAACCCAGATCTACGCCCGATCCCCATTCGAACGAGTCATTGCCACTATAACCAACCTCAGGATCCAAACCCGAGTATCCCGTGACCGTAAACAGATTCTGAGCCGTTACATACAAACGTGCCTGACTGAAAGGCATAGCTGGGAACAACTTCTGAAAATCATATCCAAACGTGATATTGGAAATCTTTACGTAATCCGCATTTTCGATCACGATATCGGACACCTCCTGCCAGTTTGGGTTGGATCCATTTGTCAGACGCGGCAATTTATTGGATGTACCCTCTCCTGTCCATACGCCATAAATATCAGTCGTAAAGTTTTCTTGCGGAGAGTCCGCATACGAACGGTAAGATTTCGCGATCTGATGGCCAAAAGCGCCATATGCCGTAACGGCAAAATCAAAACCTTTATACCCCAAAGTCAGCGTCAGACCACTTGTCACATTCGGGTTCGGATCACCCATCATGACCTTGTCATCGTCCGTAATCGCCCCATCGTGATTCGTATCCGAGAAAATCAAATCTCCCGGTTGCACATTCTCTTGCAATATTCCCTTCCCTGCAGATCTATAGTCATCGATTTGAGCTTGGTTCTGAAAAACACCTTCCGTCCGGAAGCCCCAGAAGTAACCGATCGGGAAACCTACCTGAGCCCTAAACATCTCATCCGTTGCCTGACTCAATACGTTCGCCGGCCCATGAATGATCCCTTCCGTGTTCGCGATACGAGTGACTTCATTCTTATTCGTACCGATATTGAATGCTACGCCATAGCTAAAATCTCCAATCTGATCATTCCAGTTTAGTGCGATCTCAACACCTTTATTCTGCACGTCACCTCCATTGATATAAGGAGCGCCAGTCCCGTAAAGCGCAGGGATAGGAGCCGCTACCAACCAATCCTTTGTCGTTTTCTTATACCAATCGAAAGCGATACCCAAACGAGAATCTAATACACGAGCGTCAAATCCAAAATCCAACTGTTCGGACGTTTCCCACGTCACCTCCTCATTTGGAAGAATATCCGCATACGAACCGGTTGACGGGGTCAATTTATCTGTCCCAAAATAATACTGGTTCTCGGAATCGGAAGCAATAGTAGCAAGATATTGGAAATTATCGATTGAGGAATTACCATTACGTCCCCAGCTTCCACGTATCTTCAGGAAATCTAAGCCATTCTCCCGGAGGCTTTCCATAAAATCCTCATTCGTAATCACCCAGCCGGCAGAGACAGAGGGAAAATATCCCCAGCGATGGCCACGGGCAAAATTAGAGGAACCATCAGAACGCATCACGACGGAGGCCATATACTTCTCCTTGTAATTGTAATTGATACGGCCAAAAAAGGAAGCCAATCCTCCTCGGCTACTCGGATAGCCAGAAAGGGATATATTATTCAACGCGATCGGATTTGCGTTATCAATCCAAGCATAATCAAATCGGCCGGGGAAAAGCGTATTCTCTGACGAACCACTCAAGTTCTCACCTAAGCCCCATTTCTCTATGGATTGTCCTAGTACTGCGTCGAAGACATGATCTTCGTTGATTTTCCAACTATAGCTGATCGTATTCTCCCATGTAAACGAGTGGAAGCTAGACATGCTTTGAGAAACCTGATCCGTTGTCCGTTGATTTTGGCTACCTACATAATAAATATTATTATAAGAGCGACGAGAATTGGAAGTCATCTTATAACCAAACACGGAACGCCATTTTAAATTCTTAATAGGCTGTATCTCCAAAAACAAATTTCCTTGTAAGTTATACCTTTTCGCCTGATTGTTTCCACTGCTCGAAGCGGTCATTAAGGCTATCGGATTAAACGCAGTACCATCAAAAGTCCAACCTTCAGCATTCTTGGCGGGTTGATCATACAATTCGCCGTCTTGTGAATACATCGGCATCAACGGATTAGCGACCAAGGCGTTGTGTATATCATTCCCATAAATATCACCAATGGAAGTCATGTTCTTCCGATTTGAGAACGAATAGGTCAGGTTCTCACCGATCTTTATCGCCTCGAAGTCCTTTATCCTCAACAAAACATGCTCCGAGTTCATACGAGCCGTATAACGTTCGTATGTCGGATCCACCGGATTACCGAAGATTCCCTCTTGATGGGTGTACGAAAGTCCCATCGCAAATTTGGAAGATTCACTACCCCCCGTCAAGTTCACGGAATGGTTTTGAGTCATAGCCCCCTCATTAGACATCTCACGCATCCAATCCGTGCCATTCCAAGCACCGCTCATAACGCTATCGTATATATATCCGGGTAACAGCCTTTTCCAATCATAAGGCTCATTACCGTCACCCACTTGCATCATATCCTCAATTTCCATATACTGACGAGCATTCAACAAGTCCGGATATTTAGATACTTTCTGCCAGCCTACATAGCCGTCATACGAGATTTGCACTTTACCCGCTCTACCTTGCTTTGTTGTCACCAATATAACTCCATTGGCGGCACGAGCACCATAAATAGCGGCTGAAGCCGCATCCTTCAACACATCAATCGACTCTATGTCCGATGGATTTAACGCATTGATATCTCCACCAGCGATCCCATCAATCACATATAAAGGCGCAGAGTCGCCGATAGTTCCGATACCACGAACATTGACCTTGAAGCCTTCACCCGGCAAACCGGAGCTTTGACGAATCTGGACACCCGGTGTTTGCGATTGCAACGCACCTAAAGCACTGTTCGTAGAAAGTTTTTGTATATCATCCCCTTTTACTTGGACGGTAGCCCCTGTCACCAACTTTTTCTTCTGAACACCGTAGCCTACAACGACAACCTCATCCAATGATTGCGAGTCTTCACGCATCACAATACGCAAGTCGGTTATTTTTTCTGAAATCTTGACTTCTTGGGATAAATAACCGATATAAGATATTTCCAAGGTAGTACCAGATGAAACCAACAAAGAAAAGCGTCCGTCCAGATCAGTTATAGTCCCATTAGTAGTTCCTTTTTCTTGTACATTCGCTCCGATTAACGGCTCACCATTCTGGTCGATAATCACGCCGGATACATTGATATCACTTTGCCCCCTGTTGGATGCACCTCCTTCCGCACTCGGAGAGGCATGAGACAAGACTATATGCGTACCTTCCATAACATAGCGAATGGGACTCCCATCCAAAGCTCGATCAAGAACATCTTTTACCGGCTGATTTGTAGCATTTATAGAAACCTTATACTTATCTACAGCCACATTGCCCTTACTATATATAAACAGATAGTCCGTCTGATTCTCGATCTCACTCAATAATTTCTCCAATTGAATGTTTGTCGCATGGATCGTAACTTTAGCCTCCTGCGAGAACATCGTATTTGCCCATAGGCAATTCCCGCACAATATCAAAAAAAGGTAACTAATCTTCATAATTCGTATTATTCGATTACTGGTTGTTATCCTATGGTATTTTTCCATATATTTGTATTACTTTAAAGTGAAACATTTAATGAATTGTAAAGTGTTCGCTTTCTGCCGGTAAGTGCTGACATCACTTACCGGCTTTTAGCCCGGTAAAATCCTCATACATTCGTCATAGGCAATTTATTTTATGTGAATAATATTGGTATCCTCTTCCCGTACATACGTGAACCGGACATCATTTCTCAAGATATTCAATGCATAGTCAATCCCATCGGATTGTCGGAACTTCCCGGTACAGACATAATCGTTTACCGTTGTATTATCTATCTTAATCTTGACCGCATAATATTTCTCAAACAGATCCATTAATTCCGGAAAATGTATATTATCGAAGCAGATCAGCCCTTCACGCCATCTATAAGGATTATAATCAGTAATCTCCTTCCCCCTCAATTTCCCATCTTTCATATAAACCATATGTCCTGGAGTCAATAAGGTCTCTTGGCCTTGAACGGAAGAGCAGACTTTCAAGGAACCTTCCATCAAAGCTACGCTAAAACGTTCCGGGGTTACTTCTACATGGAAAGAGGTTCCAAATACCCGGATATCATGTGCTTCCGTATGTACGGTAAACGGATTCTTCTTATCCGCACTTACCTCAAAATAGGCTTCTCCTTCTAAAAATACATTCCTTTCATTTTTCTCAAAAACGGAAGGATAACGCAATGTAGAACGAGCGTTAAGCCATACTTTACTGCCATCGGATAAAGTAACGTTAGCACTTTTTCCTGCAGGGACTTCGATCGTATTCAATGCTTGGGCACAGGCTGACTTATCTATATACTGCCATGTAGCAACCCCTGATAATACCAGCAGAATGATTGCCGCTATTTTCAACAGTTCTCTTGTAAAGAGTATCCATTTCGTATTTGGAGAATGATTAGGCAACTCAACAGGATATGGTACTACTTGCATCGCATCAAACAAGGCGCTCTCCTCAAAAAACACTTTCTCATTTTCAGGAGAGGCACTTACCCATGCCCGGACCTTTTCAATTTCAGATGGACTACAACTACCTTCAAAAAAGCGATATAAAAGTTTTTTACGCATAAAAATCAAGTTTAAACAGATAAGCATCTATAATAATAGCGCCTAAGCTAGGCATAACCCTAACTCAAATGGATTGTTTTTTATGTTACGTATTGAAAATTTATTCAATTGCCTAATCTAAACCTGTTTTTTCACGAAAAGGATAGTCGTATTATCAAATGATTTTTTATATAGAGAATAATAGTCCTGTTTAAATTCTATTGTCTATTTTCCACATATACTTTTTCGCATTTAAATCCTAAGGATATAGTTCCCTAGGAACTATGTTCATGACTATTTAGTGCCAAATGCCTTTTATGTTAAAACTCCAAAAGATGAGGCAAATATATTGATTTCTTTTAGCAAAACACAATCTTTTCTATTCTAAATCAATATTGTCTTATATTTTATTGACATAACTATATGGTTTTAGTGCATTAAAATCTCACTGGTTAGTCTAGTTACGCTCTGTAGATACAATATGTGAATTAGAAAGAAGCGTAGTTTGTAAATACCGAATATAGTTCCTAGGGAACTTTGCAGAACTTAGTTTTACTCCAGAAGTCATGTAATCTTATTTTATTACTCAGCTTATAATGGCAAAAGACAATTTTAACATTATTTACGAACGAAACTATCAACGATCGTTCATGTTCGCTAAATCATACGTACATGATGATATGATAGCAGAAGATATCGTATCCGATTCTCTTGTGAAGTATTGGAGACTGATCTCCACCCAAAAAGGAGAAGCAACAGAAGCTCTTTTACTTTCGATCTTGAGAAATAAAGCTCTCGACTACTTACGCCATAAAGCTGTACATGATGCTGCGATCGAAAATCTAGAAGAAATAAAAAAGCGAGAACTAAGCATCCGCATATCCACTTTAGAGGCTTGCGATCCAGAAGAAATTTTCCGGGAAGAGATACGCACAATCCTTCAGCGCACCCTACAATCATTGCCCGAACAAACTCGCAGGATATTCGAGATGAGTCGTTTCGAAAACAAAACAGTGAAAGAAATCGCTATAGAAACCAACCTCACCGTAAAAGGAGTAGAATACCACATTACCAAGACTTTAAAAGTATTACGTATCAATCTAAAAGATTATCTTCCCTTATTCTATTTTCTTTTTTCTTGACTTTTCTCGTTTTTCCACTAGGGATCTATCTTGCAGCATCGTTTATTATTTATAAAGCGAAATTAATAGATACCATGAAGGAATTACTACAACGATACATAAAAGGAGAGGTTTCAGAGAAAGAAAGACTGAAAATAGCATCATGGTTAGACGAAAGCCCTGAAAACATGCGTGAATTTCTGGTTTTACGCAAATTATATGACATTTCACTTTGGCAAGCCAATACAGATAAGACAAATTCCGTAAAGAAAGTACATTATTCCATACGGAAGATAATGGCCGAGATCTTAAAAATCGCAGCCATCTTTCTAATCGGCTTTTGGGGAAGCAAACAACTGCAGATACAACAATCGAACAAGAAACAAATGCAAACCATTCATGTCCCTGCCGGACAACGGGCAGAGGTCACCTTAGCCGATGGTACGCATGTATGGCTAAACTCTCGCTCAACCCTAAAATTTCCTGAACAATTCAGCGCAAACACCCGAAACGTGGAATTAGACGGCGAAGGTTACTTCTCTGTCCAGCACAATGAAAATAGTCCATTTACCGTACATACCCAAAATCATGATGTTCAAGTATTAGGTACAGAGTTCAATGTAAAAGCTTACCATAACACATCCTTGTTCGAAACCGCCCTTTTAAAGGGTAGTGTAAAAATCAGTTCCCCTAATTTAAGAAATGGATTACAACTCAAGCCTAATGAAATCGTTAGTATAGAGAATAGGATGCTCAAGAAATCTACAATTAATAATAGCGACTATTTTAAATGGAAAGAAGGCCTGTTCTGTTTTGAGAATGAATCAATCCAAGATCTAATAAAGAAACTAGAACTTTATTATGATACTACGATTGAGATCCAACGTCCCTCATTGTTGAAACATCACTATTCCGGCAAATTTCGTATTCAAGATGGAATAGAGCATGTATTAAAAGTACTTCAGTTAAAACATAAATTCACATACATCAAAGATGACGATAAGAATCTAATAATCATAAAGTAAGAACAGAATGTTAACCTTATAAATCATGTATGCCTATGAGATAAAAAATATCAAAAAAGAAACGGTATATAAAAACCGGGAAATGCGGCAACACTCCCCGGAAAGAATCAATACCACATGCACTTAAATCATCAGTATCAAATTCAAGAGTTACAAATGTATGAAAAATCAAACAAAAAGAGTTATGAAGTTAACTTTTATAACACTATTTCTATCAACCACAGGAATGTTTGCATCTGTTAATTCGCAAAATACACGGGTCAATATCCATGTGAACAATGCAAACACTCAAATTGTCTTAAACGAAATCGAAAAACAAACAGACTATCTCTTTGTGTACGACACCAAAGAAATAGATCTAAATCGTAAGGTTTCCGTAGAGGCGCAAAATAAAACCGTAGCAGATGTGTTATCATCTGTCTTTACCCAAACAGACATCTCATATGCGATGGAGGGTAATAACATCATGTTAATGCGAAAAAACACTTCTGTTACACAACAGAGTAACCGGAGAATTACCGGTGTTGTGAAAGACGCAATTGGTGAACCTATCATTGGAGCAAATATCGTGGTGAAGGGAACCACAAACGGTATAATCACCGACATTAACGGAAATTTCAGCCTTATGGTCTCCGAGAACGCCATCTTGCAAATTTCCTATATCGGATATCAGACACAAGAAATCCCTACCAAAGGGCAGACGAACATCCAAATTACCATGAAGGATGACGCACAAGCATTGGATGATGTCGTTGTTATCGGTTATGGTACGCAACGCAAGAAAGACGTAGCCGGATCTATCTCTTCCATATCTACGAAGGATTTATCTATTCAATCATCCGGGAATATACAGAACCTTCTTCAAGGTAGGTTATCCGGTGTGTCCGTAACAACTTCCGGCGTAGCTGGCGATGCTCCTGCTATCCGTATTCGAGGTGTCGGAACACTGAATAATAACAGCCCGTTGTATGTCATTGATGGTTTTCCTACAAAAAGCGAGATCGCATCCCAAATAAATCCTTCAAGTATAGAGTCTGTACAAGTATTGAAGGATGCTTCCTCCGCCTCTATCTATGGTTCCCAAGCAGCTAACGGGGTTATCTTAATCACGACAAAGCAAGGTAAAGAAGGAAAACCTACCGTTGACGTAAAAGTAAACGTAGGCGTGCAACTTCCCACCAACTTGCCGGAAATGCTAAACTCCCAACAATATGGAGAAGTCTTGTGGAACGCAATGAGAAACGCCGGGTTAACACCACAGCATGACCAATATGGCAACGGAGCTACACCCGTCATTCCTGATTATATTCTACCGGCAGGAGCCATGGAAGGCCAGGTAGATCTCAGCACTTATAATACTGCGGAAAATCAATTTATGCGCGCTAATAAGATCGGAACTAATTGGGCTGATGAAGTTTATCGCCCCGCACCGACTACAAACATTGATATCAGCGCACAAGGAGGTGGCAATGGGTCTAAATATTTCTTGAGCGCAAACTATTATAAACAAGAAGCTCTTGTAAAATGGGCGGGCTATGATCGCTTCTCTTTACGAGCCAATTCTCAATTTAAGATTTTGAGCTTCGCTACATTAGGATCAAACCTAAGCGCAACTTACTCTAAATACAAAGGAAGCAAATCAGACCATGAGGCCGTACGTATGGCTCCGCTTATTCCGGTTTACGACGTAGAAGGTAATTGGGCCGGAACAAAAGCTAATGGTTTAGGTGATTCCAAGAATCCGGTAGCCCAACTTTATAATCAAAGAGAGAATTACAATGACAACCTCAACTTGTTAGGTAATTTGTATTTGGATATCAATTTCTTGAAATACTTCCAATTCAAGACAAATGTCGGCGTAAACGTTGAGGATAGCGGCTCCAAAGAGTTCAATCCAAAAACTTATTGGAACAAAGGAGACGCAAATACGCTAGTGAATTCTTTAAAGGAAGCAAGAGGCCGTAAATCAGAATTGGTTTGGAACAATACTTTGACCTTCACGAAAAAATTTCGTGAAACACATAATCTGAATGTTTTGCTAGGTACAGAAGCCATTAGTTCTAAAATAGAGAATCTCTCTGCTTATAGAAGTAATTTTATTATCGAGGATCCCGATTATAGATACCTTGACGCTGGCGAATCCAACAAGGACAATACAGGCAACGCAAATGAATACGCTTTGTTCTCTCTGTTCGCACGTGTCAATTATCAATATAAAGACAAATATTATTTAGGGGCTATTATTCGTCGAGATGGGTCCTCACGTTTTGGTGCGAATCATAGATATGGCTACTTCCCAGGGGTAAACGCCGCATGGAGACTTACGGAAGAAAACTTCATGAAAGGGCAAGATATTCTTAGTGATTTGAAAATCAGAGCCAGTTACGGTTTGACAGGAAATCAGGATATCGATAACTACGCATTTGCGTCCATGTATTATACGAATATCTCAACTAGCAGCTATCCTATAGCGGGAGATCCAAACTCTGTCACTCAAGGTATCAGTAAGGAGAGCATTGGTAATCCGGATCTTAAATGGGAGACGACTACACAAACAAACATTGGTATCGACGCAGGTCTTTTTAATAATAAACTGAATTTGTCATTCGATTTCTACCATAAATATACTACCGACATCTTGCAAAGAATTACTTATCCTTCTACCGGAGGAGTGGCAAGTGCCCCATTTATGAATATCGGTGAAATGCAAAATAATGGATATGAATTGAATATCAATTTCCAGAATACGACAGACTATGGTTTCCGGTACGAATTAGGGCTCATTTTGTCCGGATATCGTAATGAGGTAAAGAAATTAGCTTCAAATCAATTCATATCGAACACATATACAAGAACAGAAGTAGGTCATCCGATTTCCTCTTTCTATGGCTATGTGATCGATGGTATTTTCCAAACACAAGGCGAGGTCGACTCGCATGTAGAACAGTCAGACAAAGCAATCGGCCGTTGGAAATATAGAGATGTGAATAATGACGGAAAAATAGACAGCCAAGATAGGGCCTATATCGGTAATCCTCACCCTGATTTCGAGTACTCTTTGAGTTCACGCTTCTATTACAAGAACTTCGATTTGTCTCTTTATATCCAAGGCAGTCAAGGAAATGATATTTGTTTCGCATCGAAAGGCGGTAGGGATGGCCTTGATTTCTGGGGAGATTATTTCAATAAAAGTACCCGTATATTGAATACTTGGACTCCTGAAAACAGAAATGCGGAACTGCCGGAGATCAATATCTTGAATCCAAATGATGAGGCAGGTAAGGTTTCTTCATACTTAATTGAAGATGGTTCTTATATTCGTTTGAAACAATTAGAATTAGGATATACCCTTCCAAAACAAACGCTTTCGAAAATTGGACTCCAGCAATGTCGTGTTTATTTGAATGCGGAAAACTTATTGACATTGACAAAGTATAACAACATTGATCCCGAGGTTAAGAACGGCGATGACAAGAATATGGGTGTCGATTATATGAATAATATGCCACTAGCACGCGTATTCTCCATTGGTTTCAATTTATCATTCTAATACTTAAAATTAAACAAACATGAAAAATCTATTTCATATAGCGAAAAAAACGTTCACATGGGTAACCGTCACGATGGCTGTTAGCCTGTTTAATGGTTGTTCTGATTTTTTGGATAAACAACCATTAGGCAAATTGAATGAGTCTGTATTAACAGATGAAAGTACCGTGAATAAACTCCTTATTGCCTGCTATAGTCCATTAAACGGATTTATCAACGGAGTTTGGGGAATAACAAGTGGGCCGGATAATGTCTTCTATGGAGATATGTGCGCTGGAAATATCCATAAAGGAAGTACTACCGGCGATCAAGGCGAACTGCTACAGATGGAGCGTTATGTCGCTACTGCTGAAAATGGTCGTATCCGGGATAAATGGATACTGGTATATGGAGCTATTGAGCGTTGCAACGACGTACTTCGTATGCTGAATGATAATAAAATTGATGGCTTATCAGAAGAAAGTGAAATGGAAATTAGAGCAGAAGCCCGTTTCCTAAGAGGATATTATCATTTTGAAGCGAAAAAAATCTGGAACATGGTCCCTTATATTGATGAATACGTAGAAGATCCGCAAAGAAGGGTTCCCAATGACAAAGATATTTGGCCTAATATTGAAGAAGACTTCTCTTTTGCTACCGGAATTTTACCGGATAATCAGAGTGAGCCTGGAAGACCTACGAAAAACGCCGCTAAAGCGTTCTTGGCCAAGGCTTATTTATTCCAGCAAAAATATAGCGAAGCAAAAGTTTTATTAGACGAAGTCATCACTAGCGGAAAATATAAGTTACTTGACAATTATTTTGATAACTTCAATGCGGAGCAAAACAATAACGCAGAAGTGGTATGGTCTAACCAGGTAGCGGTAAATGTAGCGGGAGCTGGTTACGATCGTAGCCAACGTGGTTTCGACTTATCTTATCCCAATGCTCCAGATCAACCAAACTTAAGTGGAGCCGGATTCCAACAACCTACTTTCGACTTAGTAAATGCCTATCAAGTAGACGAAAATGGCCTACCCATGATTGACACTTACGCTGACCATGAATTCAAAAACGACCAAGATATCGAATCTAGCGAGGCATGGGAACCGGATATGGAAACCCCTGTAGATCCGAGATTAGACTGGGTCGTTGGTCGTAGAGGCGTTCCATATCATGATTGGGGATTGCACCCGGGAAAAGCTTGGATCAGGGATCAAGTCAGCGCAGGTCCTTATAACCAAAAAAAATGGATTATATTAGAAAACCAACTTGCTACATACGCTTATGACAATACAGCAAAATTTAACGCAATGAATTTCAATATTATTCGATACGCCCAAGTATTATTGTGGGCTGCGGAATGTGAGGTAGAGGTTGGTAACCCTGAGAAAGCAAAAGAATATGTCAATATGATTCGTCAAAGGGCAAAAGACGGATCTTACGTGAGATTAGGAGATGAAGCACCTTTTGGCAATGGTCCAGCTGCCGCCAATTATAAAGTGGATATCTATAAGGATTCATGGGCAGGACTAAGTAAAGATGTATTACGAAAACGTGTACGATTTGAAGAACGCTTGGAACTTGCGTTAGAAGGTCATTTCTTCTTCGATTTGGTACGTTGGGATATCGCTGAGGATTTTTTAAATAAATATATCGAAAGAGAAAAAAGACATATCCAATATTTAAATGGAGCCGTTTTTGATAAGAACCATCGCTATTACGCTATTCCTCTAACTGAAATAGATAGAAGCTATGTCGATGGTAAACCGACGTTGACACAGAATCCGGGATATTAATTATAGTAAGTGTGAGGGGGTATCATAATATCCCCTCCACTTTTATCCACAAAAGATTTGAATATGACACAATATCTAAAGTCACTTTATCTATGCATTTGTTTACTGGGGGGATTTATATCTTGTCAAACAAATGAAAGTATCACTCAAGATGAGGAGATACAAACAATCATGGAAGGAATCTCGAATCAAGCGGGTCAAGAAAAAAATCCTTATCTGACAGCAGGAGATAAAACCTACATAATAGGTACGCAAGATGGAAACTTCCCTGATCTTGGTGGACATACTCCCGGAGAGATGGGAGGAGTTTGGAATCATTTGATCAAGCTATTAGATGGCTTTTGGGTAAAAATGACAGATAATAAAGGTAATTCTTGTTGGTTGGAAAACGCAATACAATATACGAATTATCCTTTTGGAAGTAAATTTGAGTACGCTCCTTTATTTAATAATAGTATCCGTGTCAATCGTTTCCAATTTTGCCCACAAGGAGAAAATGGTGTTGTTATTACCTATACCATCGAAAATGTATCGGATTCAGAGCAAACAGTCCTTTTTGATTTTGTCGCAAAAACAGATTTGTTGCCTGTATGGTCATCCGGGACAATCGGGTTAAAAGACGCAAATGATGTCGTGAACTGGGATGCCCAAGATGCCATTTTTAAAGCGAAAGATTTAGGTAATAACTGGAACGTGATTTGGGGAGCGGATCAACATACGAGTATTTATCAACTAGATACTCCTACTTATATAAATACGCAAGGAACGGGTAAAAGTGCCTCTTCTACTTATACGATTACACTTCCTAAGAATCAGGAGAAAAAACTTTCTTTCGTCATCGCAGGATCAAAAGACAGTGAGGAGGATGCCCTAAAAAGTTACAAAGACATCTTAGCGAACCATTCCGAAATGTTGGAAGATAAAAAAATGTATTACACCCAACTATTAGAGAGAGGACGGATTAACATTCCAGATAAAAAGTTACAAGAGGTTTATAACTGGTGCAAAATCAATACGGAATGGCTTGCGGCAGATATGGAAAGTGCAGGACGCTTTCTGGGAGCGGGCGCAATTGAATATCCATGGTTATTCGGTTGTGATAATTCTTATTCATTACAAGGCCTTGTCGCTACAGGTGACCAAAAATTAGCAAAAGAGACATTGAGAGTTATCAAAGAGATGTCAGAGAAAGCCAATAGGAATGGCCGTATTTTGCATGAAATGGCATTCAACGCATTCGTCAGCCACAAAGGAAATACTCAAGAGACTGCTCATTTTGTCATCGCTGTATGGAATGTTTATAAATGGACTGGTGATAACAAATTCCTTGCAGATATGTATCCTTATATGCAAAAAGGTCTGAACTTCCTTTTGAAAGATATGGATACAAATAAGAATATGTTCCCCGAAGGGTATGGAATCATGGAAGTTAGAGGATTAAATGCGGAATTGATTGATGTCTCTGTTTATACCCAGCAAGCACTGGAAGTTATGTCGCAGATTGCCTTAATAATGGGAGAAGAAGCATTTGCCAGTGAGTGCGCCTCGCAAGCAATCGATTTGAAAGAAAGGATAAACGACCTATTTTGGGATAAGGATTTAGAAATTTATTGTGATTTTTATGGAACGAGAGAGCAAGCCTTAGAAACGACTAAAGGTGCTATCGAACAGGTTCGTAATACAGAATACAGGTGGGATGTTGCCGAGGTTTCCTTACAGGAATATGAGGATAGCAAGAAAAAGCATATCGCAATGTATGAGGATATGTATAAACAATTTGAAGCGTATCCAACTGGTATTATGAAAGGATGGTTAACTAACAAGAATTGGGTAATAAGCACTCCAATAGAAACTCATATTGCCTCAGAAGACAGAGCTATTCGGCAATTGGATAAAGTACGAAAAGAGCATTGCGGCGAATATGGTCCTTATTTATCCGCAGTCGAAAGAGATCGCATGATGACTATCGTAACAGGCGTACAAGCGATGGCCGAATGCGCTTACGGACGTGTAGATGAGGCTTTATGGTATATCAATCGCATCGTCGATACATTTGGCCGTACACTTCCGGGATCAATTAATGAGATGATGCCTGATTATGGCTGCCCTGTTCAAGCATGGACCATCTATGGTATAGCAACACCTTTGATTCGTTATATATATGGCATACAACCAGAAGCCTATAAAAAGACCTTGACCCTAAGTCCTAATTTACCATCAGATTGGGACTTTATTGAAATGAAAGATCTTCCTGTTGGAAATAATAAGATTAATTATAAAGTAAAACAACTGGAAGATGGATTGGAAATCACGTTAGATACAACTGAAAAGGATTGGAGTTACCTATTAAGACCGGTAAAACAACCTATCAAGCGATTTATCGTGAATGGTAAGGAACAACGGATTTAGAGAGAGACGGGGCATGCCCCGTCTCCACATATAGACACCGCCTCATAATGATCTAAAATTAAAACAGATAACCCCAACTATTTTGAGTAAATAGAACTTAGTCTGAATTCCGTATTCAAGACCTCTTTCCACTCTAACCTTTTACTATCAATGCGATAAATGGATAACAATCAATTTCTTTCATCCCATATTATACTTGAGATAACCGGAAAGCGGGGAAAATGAAAGTATGATTACTTTAACTATTTTTCTATCAAAAATTCCTACTTTTACCGCTAAATCTGTATTGAAGATGAAAGGAGACGATTTTAATATCATTTATGAACGGAATTACCGACGGTCATTCCTGTTCACCAAATCATATGTACATGATGACATGGTGGCTGAGGATATCGTAGCTGAATCGCTTGTAAAATATTGGCGACTGGTCTCTGCTGGAGAAAACGAGATAACAGAAGCCTTATTGCTCACGATTTTGAAAAATAAAGCCCTTAACTATTTACGCCATAAAGCCATACATGATGCCGCTATTGAAAATTTAGAGGAAATAAAAAATAGAGAACTAAGCATTAGAATTTCCACACTCGAGGCTTGCGATCCGAAAGAGATCTTCTCTGATGAGGTCAATAGGATCATCCACAAAACTTTAAAAAACTTACCAGAACAAACTCATCGAATATTCGAGATGAGCCGCTTCGAGAATAAAACCGTAAAAGAAATAGCGGATGAGACAAACCTCACCATAAAAGGTGTAGAATACCACATAACCAAGGCTTTAAAAGCTTTGCGTATCAACTTGAAAGACTATCTACCCTTATTTTATTTTCTTTTTTCTTAATTTTTTTCATTTTTCCACTAGGGATTTAGCGCACAGCGTTGTTTTTATAATAGAAAATAAATTAACAGACATTCATGGAGCAATTACTACAACGGTACATAAGAGGTAAGGTTTCCGAAGAAGAGAGACTGAAAGTAGTGTCATGGCTGGACGAAAGTCCTGATAACATGCGTGAATTTCTGGCTTTACGTAAATTATATGATATTTCACTTTGGCATACGGATACAGAGCAAAAAACACTTCATAAAAAATTCATTCCAACAATTCGACGTATCGCAATCGAAACACTAAAAATAGCAGCGATCTTTTTAATTGGAATCTTTGTTACTAAACAATTCGTAGAACAAAAGGTAGAGGATATACAAATACAAACCATCCATGTACCCACAGGTCAGCGAGCTGAGTTAACTTTAGCGGACGGGACACATGTTTGGCTCAACTCTCGCTCGACATTGAAATTTCCTAATAAATTCGGCACAAATAAACGGAACGTAGAACTTAACGGAGAAGGGTATTTTTCTGTACATCATGACAAAAAACGTCCTTTTACCGTACAAACCGAAAAATACGCAATTCATGTATTGGGTACCGAATTTAATGTTAAGGCATATCACAACAGTCCTTTATTTGAGACAGCATTATTAAATGGCAGCGTAGAAATATCTTCCTTAACTATGCCGAAAAGATTACGCCTAAAGCCGAACGAGATGGCGATCGCAAGTCAGGAAGGATTAAATACATCCCATATTCCTGACTACAACTACTTTAAATGGAAAGAGGGATTATTCTGTTTCGAAGACGAGTCGATCCAAAGTTTAATAGAAAAGTTACAGCTTTATTATGATATTAAAATTGATGTTCAACGACCATCCTTACTTCAATACCGTTATTCCGGCAAATTCCGTATCAAAGACGGAATTGACCATGTATTGAAAGTATTACAATTAAAACATAAATTCACTTATACAAAAAATGAAGAGACGAATCTAATCGTGATAAAATAAATATTTAGTCGTTAACCTTTTAAATACAGAATATAGAGAATGAAAACATAACAAACAATTAACAGCACAAATTACACAAAAAGGGAGATGCTGCAACATCCCCCTTCCGTAAGTCAGTACCAGACTTGCGAAAATAAATTCATTTAGTACTAACAAATAAGACATTACAAATGTATGAAAAAAATTTGTAACGGGCATTTTATGTCCCCTTTTAACACAGAAGACAAAACATTTCGAATAATGAGATTAACATTCATTGCATTATTTGTATTCAGTTTCAGCTTACTCGCATCCGTACATTCACAAACGATGCGCATCAATATCAATGCTAATAATGAATCTACGCATTCAATTTTAGAACAGATAGAACAGCAAACTGATTATTTATTCATTTATAATACAAATGAAATCGACTTAAACCGTAAAGCATCCGTACACGCTCAAGACCAAACGGTAATGGATGTTTTGTCACAAATTTTCAGAAACACGAATATTGGATATGCGATTGAAGGCAGTAATATCATGTTGATGAAGAAAGATGAAAAAGCAGAACAACAACAGGATAACAATAAGGTCTCAGGAACAATTACAGATAAATCCGGAGAACCTATTATCGGTGCTAACGTCGTTATAAAAGGAACAACTAACGGAACTATTACAGATATAGATGGTAATTATACGTTAGATGTTCCTGTTTCTGCCATCTTGCAGATTTCCTATATCGGATATTTGACACAAGATGTTCCTGTAAATGGGAAACAACAAATCAATATTCGTTTAGTAGAAGATACGCAACAATTAGACGAGGTGGTAGTGGTTGGCTACGGTACACAGAAAAAAGGGGAATTAACTTCATCTATTTCCAGCATAAAAAGTGAAACATTCATTCAAGGTTCAGTGCAAGACGCAGCCCAGTTGCTTCAAGGAAAGGTTGCGGGACTTGGCATTGTCATGCCAAATGGTGATCCGACGTCTTCATCCCAAATTGTATTGCGTGGTATCGGCTCACTAAAAGGAGACCGGGTGCCATTAGTTATTGTCGATGGAGTTCCGGGTGATATGAGCACTGTTGCACCAGAAGATATCGAAAGCATAGATGTTATAAAAGACGGCTCAGCCGCCGCCATTTATGGAACCAGAGGAAATAATGGTGTTATTTTCATCACCACAAAAAAAGTGAAAGGAGAGATACCTGTAACTATTGATATTCAAGCTTATGTCACTACCCAGCAAATCAAAAAAAGATTAGATATGATGGATGCCAATCAATACCGTCAATTAGTAAAACAAGGGAAACCCGGCGCTATTGATTATGGTTACGACACAGATTGGCTAGACCAGATATTAAGGACTCCTATTTCTTACGTAACTAATGCCAGTCTACGCGGAGGTAATCGCAACTCTAATTATATCGCAAACATAAACTATAAGTCTGGCCAAGGCATTATCAAACGCTCAGACAATAGAGTATTAACCACACGATTGGAAATCAACCACTCTATGTGGGATAACTTATTAAAGTTTAATTTAAACATCATGGGTAAAGAACAAAGATATACAGCCTTAGGAGATGGCAAAAGCTTCAATGGGGAAATTTACCGAAATGCGTTAATCAATATTCCAACTGAACGTCCGAAAGACGATAACGGAAACTGGATTGAACATCCGACAATGAACGGATATATGAATCCGGTAGCTGCGCTATATGAAAGTAATGGCGAGAATAAAAGTACCCAATTACGTACATTCGGAACCGTTACATTGACTCCCATGGATGAATTTTTCGTAAAAGCATTAGTGTCGAGAACCTCTTATAATCAAACCCGCGGATATGCTGAAACTAAAAAACACATATCAACTGTCCGCAATGGCAAAAACGGGTTTGCTTCTCGTGGAACAACAGCTTCTATCGATAATCTGTTAGAGATCACAGCCCAATACAAAAATAATTTTGGTGCTCATAATCTTACTGGTTTAGCGGGTTATTCTTATCAAGACAATACCTATGAAAATTATTGGATGCAAAACTGGGATTTTCCATCCGATCAATATAGCTATAATAATATGGGCGCTGGAGCTGCCTTAAAAAGAGGAGAAGTTGAGGAAAAGTCTGAAAAAAACAAGTCTAAGTTAATCGGTGTATTTGCTCGTATCAACTATAGTTTCAATGATCGTTATTTAGCATCTGTCAGTATCCGTCATGAAGGAGCTACACAATTCGGAGCTAATTATAAATGGGGAAATTTTCCTGCCGTATCCGTAGGTTGGAATATACATAATGAGGAATTCATGAGCTCCTTACATTTTATCAGTAGTTTGAAAGCTCGTTTAGGTTTTGGTGTAACGGGTTCCATTCCTGAAGATCCATATATGTCATTAAGCCGCTTGACCAGCGATAAGAATCTCTATACTGGTTCTGGCTGGCTCCCTTCATTAAAACCTTCAAGTAACGCAAATCCAAACCTGCGTTGGGAAAAAAAAGAAGAGTGGAACTTAGGAGTAGACTTCGGCGTTCTTGATAACCGTATCAGTGGATCTATAGACCTTTATAAACGCACGACAAAAGATATGCTATGGAACTATCAAGTAGCCACTCCTCCTTATTTATATCAGGAAATCCTCGCAAACGCAGGAACTATGCAAAATAAAGGACTAGAGATACACCTCAGTGCAATCCCAGTACAAACAAAAGAATTCTCATGGACAACTAGCTTTAATTATTCGACTAACAAAAATAAGTTGGTTGCCTTATCCAACGAGGAATTCCAATTAAAATCCGGTTATATAGAAGATGGCTGGACTGGCGAACCTATCCAACAATATACCCATCGAATATTTGAAGGGGGTGAGGTTGGTAATTTCTACGGTTTTAAAACTATTGATATAGATAGCGAAGGACGTTGGATTATTGAAGATAAAAACGGTAATCCAAAACCGATCTCAGAGCAACAAGCAGAAGATAAAAAAATTATTGGAAATGGCCTGCCCAAACACCTATTAAGCTGGGATAACAGTTTTACCTTCAAAAATTTCGACTTAGGTATAACTATGCGAGGTGCATTCGACTATGACATCCTCAACTACCCCCGCATGTTTTATGAATGTCCTGTAAACTTGACCCGGGGAAATTTGCTTGCCACAGCTTATGAACCGAAGTACGGAAAGACTGTACTAAACGACCAACAGGAACTTCAATATGTTAGCTATTTCATCGAAAGAGGAAACTTTTGGAAAATTGATAATATCACCATTGGTTATACCTTAAAACTTAAGAATGATTATTTAAAAAGGATACGTATATACGCAACCGGTAATAACCTATTCACATTTACAGGATACAGTGGATTAGACCCTGAGGTTAATACGCAAGGACTTAATCCCGGATGTGATGAATTAGGCCGTTACCCTTCTACACGTTCCTTTACTTTAGGCGCAATGTTTACTTTTTAAAATAAATAAACTCATGAATACAATTAAAAAACATATAAATATCTTATTATTAGGTTGCTGTTCATTGAACTTTATTTCCTGCACAGACCTAACCGAAGAAATCTTCTCTGACATTACTGAAGATAGTTATAAATATGAAGCTGGAGATGCGACTAAAGTGGTTGGTGCCGCTTATACCAATCTTCAAGATTGGGGATATTGCGGTTCCGGACAAGCTCCAATGCTGAGTCAAGAAATATGTACCGATGCCGCAGTGTTCCCCGCTAATGGTTCCGGTTGGGATGATGGAGGTGTATTTCGTAGAATGCATCAACATTCATGGAACTCCGAACAATTACAAGTGAATCGTTTATGGGAAGTTTGCTATTCCGGAATTATCTTGGCAAACCGGGCTATCAGCATTATCAACCAAGATGATTTTCCTTTTGCCGCAAATGAAAACAAGGCTGCCATGATCGCTGAATCTCGAGCATTACGTGCTTTCTATTACTGGTACATCATGGATAATTTCGGAGATGCTCCTTTAGTAACGGAACCCACCTCAGAATTACCTGTAAAAACATCCCGGAAGGATCTTTATGATTTTATAGTCAAAGAACTAAAAGAGTCTTTCAGCGATCTCCCAACAGAGAAAAATGAATCTAATTATGGAAGATTCACATTATGGGGAGCTAAAGCCCTCCTCGCTAACGTATATTTGAACGCAGAAGTATATACAGGTGATCCCCAATGGAATGCTTGTATTCAAGAGTGTGATGATATTATTAATTCAGGAAAATACAGTTTAGACATTAATTATAGCGATCCATTTAAGGCACACAATGAAAACTCATTAGAAAATATATTAGTCATTCCTTATGATGAAATATTTGCCACTGGATTTAACTATCATTTAGCCGCCTTACACGGAGCAAACCAAAAAACGTATGATCTAGTTGGAAGCCCTTGGGGAGCTGGGGCCTATAAAGGAATACCTCAATTCATCGACACCTATGATCCAGATGACGAACGTTTAAATGCGACTTGGCTAGGAGGTCCTCAATACGCATCTGACGGGACACCTCTCACAGGCTCTTATGACTTAATGGGACAACCGCTTATCTTCGTCAACAAAATGCCCAACGGAATTTTCACTGGTGAGGCAGAAGGATATCGCTGGTTAAAATATGAGGTTGAGATGGGAGCCAGAAGTGAACTAAATAATGATTTGGTCTTATTCAGACTTACGCAAGTCCATATGATGAAAGCAGAATGCCTTTTACGTACTGGGAAAGCAGATCAAGCAGCGTCTATTGTAAGTATGGTCAGAAAAAGAGCTTTTAAAGAACATCCTGAAAAAGCAATTGTCTCAGGAGCGCAATTACAAGAAAAATCCTGTTACAAATACGGTACGGTAGAAAACTATGTATTAACTTCGCAAAATCAAGTTTATCCAGAAAAATTCGGACGTTTCTATGATGAACTAGGTTGGGAATTCGCTGGAGAATCTTATCGCCGGAGAGATATGATACGTTTCGGTCATTTCACAAAAGCGAAATGGTTATCTCATGAGCCGAATGGAGATTATAAAACGGTATTTCCCTTACCTCAAAAAGTAGTAGATACCAATCCGAATCTGGAACAAAATCCGAATTATCAATAATAACATAGAGGGTATGTCTCTATATTGACATACCCTCCTTTAATCTCAATTTCTAAAGCTATATGAAGCAATACCTTTTACTCGCTGCGTCTGCCTTTCTTTTGCAAGGGTGCCAGACCTCTAAAGAAGATATAAAGGAACAGCCTTTGAAGATGATCGAGCAGATCGATTTCTCTCATGTGAAAATCAATGACAACTTTTGGTCACCCAGACTCAGCAAACATGTCTCGGCGACCTTGCCTGTCTGTATCGATCAAATAGAGAATCAAACCGGACGTATCCGTAATTTCGAGAATGCAGCGAAAGGGGAAGGAGAGCATTCCGGCATTTTCTTTGATGATTCCGACGTATATAAAGCGTTAGAAGGTATGGCTTATAGCCTGATCAACAATCCGGATCCCGAGCTGGAAAAGAAAGCGGACGAATGGATTGATAAATTCGCTGCCGCCCAACAACCGGATGGCTACATCAATACCTTCTATACACTCACCGGATTGGATAAACGGTGGACCAATATGGACAAGCATGAGATGTACTGCGCCGGACATATGATTGAGGCAGGAGTAGCGTATTATCAAGCTACAGGAAAGCGCAAGTTATTAGACGTATGTATACGCATGACAGATCATATGATGAGCCAATTCGGTCCGGGAAAAAGACATTGGGTACCGGGACACGAGGAAATAGAACTGGCGCTTGTCAAGCTTTATCAAACCACCCAAGAGCAGAAATATCTGGATTTCGCTTATTGGCTGCTGGAGGAACGTGGACACGGTCACGGCACTATGGGTGATGAAGGTAAATGGAACCCGGTTTACTATCAAGATATCGTTCCCGTCCGGCAACTTACCGATATCTCCGGGCATGCGGTACGATGTATGTATTTGTATTGCGGTATGGCCGATGTGGCTGCCTTGAAGAATGATACGGGATATATAGCCGCAATGGATCGTCTATGGGATGATGTGGTACACCGCAATATGTATATCACCGGGGGAATCGGTTCATCCCATGATAACGAAGGGTTTACGGAGGATTACGATTTACCGAACCTAGATGCTTATTGCGAGACTTGCGCTTCTGTCGGAATGGTGCTTTGGAACCAACGTATGAACCAACTTACCGGAGACTCTAAATACATCGACGTACTGGAACGTTCTTTATATAACGGTGCGCTTGCCGGTATCTCCTTGGGTGGAGACCGTTTCTTCTATGTCAATCCGCTGGAATCTAAGGGTGATCACCATAGACAAGAATGGTATGGTTGTGCTTGTTGCCCAAGTCAGCTTTCACGCTTCTTGCCTTCTATCGGAAATTATATCTACGCCTCCTCCGATGATGCGTTATGGGTAAATCTATATATCGGAAATACGGGGCAAATACGGATAGGAGAGACGGATATCCTATTAACACAAGAAACGGACTATCCGTGGGATGGATCGGTAAAACTAACAATTTCTACTTCTCAGCCTTTGGAGAAAGAGATACGCCTCCGCATTCCGAATTGGTGCAAAACCTATGATTTAAGTATCAATGGTAAGAGAATAAACGTGTCTGAGGAAAAAGGCTATGCGGTAATCAAGGATTGGAAATCACAAGATGTAATCGCTCTAGATATGGATATGCCCGTGGAAATTGTCGCGGCAGATCCGCATGTCAAGGAAAATTTCGGCAAACGGGCGATTCAACGAGGGCCACTTGTATACTGCATGGAAGAGATAGACAACCCGGTATATTTCGATCAAATACAGTTGAGCCCAAGTACAACATTCCAGACAGCCTTCGCTTCCGATATATTGAATGGGATAAAAACAATTAAAACAAACGGTAGGGCACAATCTGCTACCTTTATTCCCTATTACGCGTGGGATAACCGTAAAGCAGGAAAAATGAGGGTATGGATCCCCTATAACGAATAACTAAAAAAGCATCAAAATGAAGTATTTATTAACGATAACATTATCAAGCCTAATCTCAATTACCTCCTTTTCTGCCACTTTGCTGGGAAATGAAGGTTCTATCAACATTAATTACCCGAACAATCGTTATCCATTAGCCTCTAAGCCTTATATAGAGTTGCCTATTGGGGATGTTAAACCTGCAGGTTGGCTAAAAATCCAAATGGAACGAATGTGTACGGGAATGACCGGCCATCTGGATTCTATCTATACGAAAGTAATGGGACCGCGTAACGGTTGGTTAGGCGGAGATGGAGACGTATGGGAACGAGGCCCATACTGGATAGATGGCTTACTACCTTTGGCTTACATCATGAATGATGAGGCCCTGATCCAAAAAGTAAAGCCTTGGGTTGAATGGACATTGGCCTCTCAAAAGCCTAACGGATATTTCGGGCCAGATACAGACAGAGACTATGAACCCGGCTTACAACGGGATAACGCACAAGATTGGTGGCCCAAAATGGTTATGCTCAAAGTTCTGCAACAATATTATTCCGCTACCAACGATCAAAGAGTTATCTCGTTCCTCACTAATTATTTCAAATACCAGCTTTCTGAACTACCTAAAAGTCCTCTGGGAAAATGGACTTTCTGGGCTGAACAACGAGGAGGGGATAATCTGATGGTCGTATATTGGCTTTATAATATCACGGGCGATCCTTTCCTTCTGGAGTTAGGAGAGTTAATCCATAAGCAAACCTTCAATTGGACCGACGTGTTCTTGAACCAAGATCATTTAGCCCGGCAAAACAGCCTGCATTGTGTAAATCTCGCCCAAGGATTCAAGGAACCTGTCATTTATTACCAACAGAGCCATAATCCTCAAAATCTGGAAGCGGTTAAGGAAGCTGTACGGAAAATGCGCCATACGATTGGTTTTCCTACAGGATTATGGGCGGGAGATGAACTTTTACGTTTCGGTAACCCGACACAAGGATCAGAACTCTGTACCGCTGTCGAGATGATGTTCTCTCTCGAGAAAATGTTAGAGATAACCGGAGATGTCCAGTGGGCTGATCATTTAGAGAAAGTCGCATACAATGTACTGCCAACGCAGATCAAGGATGACTTTTCCGCACGACAATATTATCAGCAAGTCAATCAAATAGCGATCACTTGCGAAGGACGTAACTTTGTCTCACCACACGAGGACACAGACATTGTTTTCGGAGAATTGAGCGGTTATCCTTGTTGTACCTCCAATCTACATCAAGGCTGGCCTAAATTCACACGACATCTATGGTTTGCCACCGCCGATAATGGCATCGCTTCACTTATCTACGCACCATCGGAAGTGACTGCCCAAGTGGGAAACGACATCACGGTTAAAATCGCAGAGAAGACCGATTATCCCTTTGAAGAAAAGATCGATTTCAATTTATCGTTCCCTAGCAAGAAAGACAAGAAAGCCTTTTTCCCTTTTCACTTGCGTATTCCTGCTTGGTGTAATAATCCCGTGATTACGATAAATGGCGAGGCTGTCTCTATCGCAGCTCACTCTGGCGAAATCGTACGAATCAACCGGGAATGGAAAGATGGCGATCATATCCAGCTAGAGCTACCCATGCGTATATCCACAAGCAATTGGTATGACGATGCGGTTGTCATCGAACGAGGCCCATTATTGTATTCCCTAAAGATGGATGAGAAATGGGAACGCAAGGTTGATCAACGCCCGGAGTCTTCACATAAAGGAGAATGGTATTATGAGGTCACCTCTACTTCAGCATGGAATTATTCCCTGATTCGCAAATATCTGAAAGAAGAAGAACTAGAGAAAAATTTCGTCGTTAGAAAGGCAGAGAACATAGCCCCTTACCCATGGAACCTAGAGAATGCCCCTATCACGATCAAAACAAAGGGACGGATCTTACCTTCATGGAAAATGTTCAAAGGTTCCGCCGGCCCCGTAAATTTCTTCATGCAAGCCAACGAACCGATGGGTGATGAAGAGACGATCGAGTTAATTCCTTATGGCTGTACCACTTTACGTATAACCGAGTTCCCGGTACGATAAAATAATGTGCCAATGCTTATTCTACACAAAGAGTATTCGCATTGGCACATTGCCTACATTGGCACATTATTTCAATTCTTCTTCATCGTATAATCCTTCACTCCCAAGGAATCATACGCCTGCAAAAGCGCCTCGTCATTATCGGAGATCATTAACAACTTGTCGTTCTCCTTTAATTCCGTATTTCCTTTCGGGATGAAATAGCGGCCTTCCCGTTTCACCATTACCGCCAAGGTATGATCGGGTAAAGTCAGCTGCATCAATTTATTTCCATGGGATAATACCGCCGGGGTAATATCGATCTCGCTCATTGCGCTCTTGATCTCCTCGGGAAGCTCGATGCCAAACTCATCCTTTCGTTCCGGCTCATCCACCATATCCAGCCATTTAGCGGCTTGGGTAACCGTGGTTCCTTGGATCAGCAAAGAAAGAATCGTGATAAAGAATACGATATTAAAGAACATACTAGCATGCTCGATCCCGGCGATCATCGGGTAAGTAGCGAAAATAATAGGAACCGCCCCGCGTAATCCCACCCATGAGATATACAGTTTACCTTTGAAGGAGAAATTCTTATAAGGTATCAAGCAAAGGAACACGCTAATCGGACGGGCGATCAAGATCATAAAGACTCCCACCATAACACCTACACCCGTCACCGGTAATAACTCATGTGGGTTCACTAGCAAGCCTAACGTAAGGAACATCACGATCTGCCACAACCAAGCGAAACCGTCAAAGAACGTCCCCATACTTTTCTTGTGAACAATCTTAGCGTTACCAACCACCAAACCAGCGATATAAACCGCTAAATAGCCATTACCCTTACATAAGGTCGTAGCGGCGAAGGTAAAGAAAGCCGTAGCCAATAAAAGGATCGGATACAAAGACTCGTTATCTATATCGATCTTATTGATAATCAACACAGCCAGTCTCCCCAATAAGAAACCGGCGATAGCTCCCACCGATAATTGAATGACCAAGGATAGCCCGGCCTCCCAAATATTCATACCTCCGCTTTGTATGTAAGCGATCAGAAGCAAGGTAAGCATATAAGCCATCGGGTCATTACTACCACTCTCCAGCTCCAAGGTAGGACGCAGACGCTCTTTCAAATAAACCCCTTTACTGCGCAAGATGGAGAAAACCGAGGCTGAGTCCGTAGAGGACATGACCGCCGCCAGCAATAAAGATTCCGGGAAAGTCAACGTAACATATTTGCCAAATAAACCAAATAACCAATAGATAAACCCGCCCGTGATAAAGGTCGTAGCCAACACCCCGAGCGTAGCCAATACCACACCTTGCGAGGCGATAGGTTTGACCTCCGCAACTTTCGTGTCCATACCACCCGAGAACAAGATGATACTCAACGCCAACATGCCGATAAACTGGGCTACATTCGGATCGCTGAACTGGATGCCCAGACCATCGCTGCCAAACAACATTCCCACACCAAGGAACAACAACAAAGCGGGTAAGCCGAAACGATAACCGGCCTTACCTGCGAATATACTAAAAAACAGGATCACCGAGGCTATTAATAGCACTTGCTCAGGATTTTGAAACATACGCAAAACGGGTTTTATGATTAGTGATTTGATACTTTGTCACAAAGTTCGTAAACTTTTTGCAATTATAATCACACAAAAAGAAGAAATCCGGTCCCAAATTTACAGGAAGACCAGATTTATTCTTTCTATAGAAAAACAAATCTTTCTTACAAATTGTTCGAGAATTTTTCTATCTCGCATAGAATCATTACTTTTGGCAAACATACATATCCGCTTTATGAACAAAAAACATCTATTTGCGCTGTTGTTCACATTACTCGTATGGACGAGCTGTAACAACCAACAACATTTTATTACCGACGCCGCTTACCGAGCTGAGGTTGAGAACGATTTCCAAGCGAAACAGGCCGCTCTGCCTAACGGAAACCTTTTCGCAGTATTTAACGATCAAATGACTCCCGAAGAGAGGGAGGCGTTAACCTTCATGTACGCCTATATGCCGATTGGAGACATCACGGACTATAGTGGCGATTTCTATTTGAAAAACATCCGTTCCTCTTTCCAAGCACGGAATGAGATGCCTTGGGGCGATAGCATCCCAGAGGATATCTTCCGCCATTTCGTATTGCCGGTACGAATCAACAATGAGAATCTGGATGAAAGCCGCATGGTTTTCTTTGATGAGTTGAAAGACCGGGTGAAGGGTCTCTCGTTGTACGACGCCGTACTGGAAGTGAATCACTGGTGTCATGAGAAGGTTATCTATACTCCTTCCGATGGGCGCACAAGTTCCCCTTTGGCATCCGTGAAGACCGCCTACGGTCGTTGCGGCGAGGAGTCTACCTTCACGGTAGCCGCTTTACGTTCCGTGGGTATCCCCGCACGTCAGGTATATACACCTCGCTGGGCGCATACGGATGATAACCACGCATGGGTAGAAGCTTGGGTGAATGGTAAATGGTATTTCTTCGGCGCTTGCGAGCCCGAACCGGTATTGAATCTGGGTTGGTTCAACGGCCCTGCTTACCGGGGTATGTTGATGCATACGAAAGTATTCGGTAAATACAATGGCCCGGAGGATGTCATGGAACGTACCGATGGGTATACCGAGATCAACGTGATCGATAATTACGCACCTTCGGCTAAAGCTGTTATCACGGTTATGGATGCCAATGGCAAGCCGGTAAAGGACGCTTTGGTAGAATTCAAGATTTATAACTATGCCGAGTTTAACAGTGTAGCCCGCAAGAAGACGGACGCAGATGGCAAATGCTCATTATCCGCCGGAAAAGGGGATATGCTGGTATGGGCCAGCAAAGATGGCAAGTTCGGCTACAGCAAGGTCTCTTTCGGCAAGGACGGAGAGGTTACGATCGCCTTGAATAAGAAACCGGGAGATGTGGAGACGATCGCCCTAGATATCGTACCACCGGTAGACGGCTCTATCCCCGCAGAAGTTACACCGGAGCAAAAGGAGGCGAACGCCAAACGTTTATTGGAAGAAGACGCTATCCGTAATAAATATGTAGCTACTTTCTATACGGAAGAGAAAGCAGAGGCTTTAGCGAAAGAATTGGGTATCGACCCGATGAAGACGGAGGATTTCATGATCGGTAGCCGTGGTAACTGGATGGAGATCGAGAAGTTCTTACGGGAGACTCCCGCCGAGAAGCGTGCGCAAGCGATGGCTTTATTGGATGTCGTATCCGCTAAGGATCTACGTGATACACCTGCGTCTGTCTTCGCGGACCATTTAAACAATACGCCGGCCGTTCAAAGCGAATGGTTCAATGAATATATCATGAATCCTCGTGTGGCCAATGAGTTCCTGACTCCTTATAAGAGTTTCTTCGCTGCAAACATTGAGCCTTCCCTTGCGAAACAAGCCGTAGAGAATCCACAGGCATTGGTGGATTGGGTGAAGAATAACGTCTCCATTAACGACGCGCTAAACGCACAACGTATTCCGATCATGCCGATGGGTGTATGGAAATCCCGCATCGCTGATAAGGGCTCCCGTAATATCTTCTTCGTGGCCGTGGCTCGTAGCTTAGGTATTCCGGCACGTATCGAGCCGGTAGCCCGCAAGATCCAGTACTTCAAGGACAACGCTTGGGTAGACGTCGATTTCGAGGCTGCCGTACAGACGACCGCTAAACAAGGCAAGGTAATCGCTTCTTACCAACCGATCAAGGCGCTGCAAGACCCGAAATATTACAGTCACTTCACGATCGCCAAGGTTTTGCCGAACGGTACTTTACAGACCTTGAATTTCGAGAGAGGCGGTAATGTGGATATGGGCTTGGGAGATACTTGGAGCGGATTACTGAAGAAACCGTTATCCATGGATGAAGGTAATTATATGTTAGTGACCGGTACTCGTATGGCAAACGGTAGCGTATTGGCCGAGATCGAGTTTTTCAATGTGGAGGCAGACAAGACCACCCCGATCCAATTGGAGATGCGCGAAAGCAAGGACGAGATACAGGTGATCGGTAATTTCAACTCCGAGAATAAATTCAAACGTGCGGACAACGGCGAGGAAACTAGCTTGCTAGCTACTACCGGACGTGGCTACTATATCGTAGCGCTTCTAGGCTCCCGCCAAGAACCGACAAACCATGCGATGCGTGATATCGCCGCCGTGAAGAAGGAACTGGAGGATTGGGGACGAGGCATCGTGCTTCTCTTCCCGGACGAGAAAGGCTATAAGAACTTCGATCCGAAAGAGTTCGGCGATTTACCGGGCACGATCACATACGGTCTGGATATCGACGGGGCGATCCAAAAGGAGATGGCTACAGCGATGAAATTGCAAAACGCCAATACCTTGCCGATCTTCTTGATCGCCGATACGTTCAATCGTGTCGTATTTGTCTCTCAAGGCTATACAATTGGCTTGGGCGAGCAGTTAATGAAAGTCATACATAAGCTATAACAGATCGTTTCACAAGTGTGATCTGATCTTTTCACATGGGTGAAAAGATCAGATCACGGCTGTGAAACGTTCTTTTCACCTATGTGAAAAGATCTATACGACAGGAGACACTCATTTCTTCTACCACAAACCGATCAGACTTCCTCCCTAGATTCGTTTTAATTCCCTTATTTTTCCCGTTCTTCCCAATCGGGGATTCATCTCTCAAAAAAATAATATCTTTGATTAAACCTTTTTACGAAAGGAGAGTCTAAACTTGCGTTTAGTTATATATTTTGGAGTAACGAGTGTAAATTATCAGTAAATACCATACGAGAACATGATGACAAAGAGAGCGAAATGGGGAGTTACGGCGGCTATCTTATTAATGATAGCGGGAATGATCGCTTACCCTCAATTGAAAAACAAGTTCAAGGCATCCCAAGATGCCGCTTCCGTCGTACCCACATCGGGCACGAGCCTGCGAAACCAGACACTTAACATCAACGCCGAGGTATTGAAATACCAATCATTAACCGATAAGATCATGAGTACCGGAAGTACCCTTCCGGACGAAGAGGTGGATTTGGCTTTCGAGTCTTCCGGTAAGGTGGTAGCCATCTATTTCACGGAAGGTAGCCACGTAAAGGCGGGCGATCTGTTGGCTAAAATCAATGACAAGCCGCTGCAAGCCCAGCTAAAGAAGCTGGAAGCCCAAGTTCCTTTAGCCAAGGATCGTGTCTATCGCCAACGCACCTTGCTGGAGAAAGACGCCGTCAGCCAAGAAGCCTACGAGCAAGTAGCCACCGAATATGAGAAGCTAATGGCGGATATCGAGCTAGTCAAAGCGAATATCGCCCAGACAGAGCTTCGGGCTCCTTTCGACGGGATCATCGGACTTCGCTCCGTGAGTGAGGGCGCGTACGTTACTTCCTCCTCTTCCGTAATCGCGAAGTTGACCAAGATATCCCCGTTGAAAATCGAGTTCTCCATTCCCGAGAGCTACGCGGCCGAGGTACAAGACGGAACCCCGATCCTGTTCCGCATGGAGAAAAACGGTATGATGCAGAACTATAAGGCGACCGTTTACGCTGTGGAAAGCAAGGTCGACATGGCGACCCGTACCTTGAAAGTACGTGCCACTTACCCGAATCCGGGCGAGAATATCTTACCCGGCCGTTATACCTCCGTCGAGATCAGCAAGCGGGAGATCAAGGACGCTTTAGCCATCCCCAGCGAGGCCGTTATCCCCGAGATGGGAAAAGACATCGTTTACTTATATAAGAACGGCGTGGCCGAGCCTCAAGAGATCACGATCGGTATACGAACCGAGAGCCGTGTACAGGTATTGCAAGGGTTGAATGTGGGCGATACGCTGATCACGTCCGGCGTGATGCAGTTACGTACCGGCATGAAAGTTTCTATTGATAACTTGACTGAATAAGGAGAAGAACGATGGCAAATATTTCAGAAACCAGTATAAACCGGCCCGTACTCTCGACAGTGATGATGCTGGTCATCCTCCTGTTCGGCTTTATCGGTTACCGGTTCCTTGGCGTCCGGGAGTTCCCGAGCGTAGACCAGCCGATTATCTCGGTCAATGTATCTTATCCCGGAGCGAACGCAGACGTGATCATGAACCAGATCACCGAGCCGTTGGAGCAGAATATCAACGGTATCCCGGGTATCCGTTCATTGAGTAGCGTGAGTAGCCAAGGCAGCAGCCGCATCACGGTAGAGTTTGAGTTGTCCGTGGATATGGAAACGGCGGCGAACGATGTACGTGATAAGGTATCTCGTGCCCAACGCTACCTTCCCCGCGACTGCGACCCACCTACGGTATCGAAAGCGGACGCCGACGCCTCCCCGATCATGCAGATCGCCATCCGAAGTAACAAACGCTCGTTGATGGAGTTGAGCGAGATCGCCGAGCTAACGGTGAAAGAGCGTTTGCAGACCATCGAGAACGTGAGTGGCGTGGATATCTGGGGACAAAAACGATATTCCATGCGCCTATGGCTGGACCCGATCAAGATGGCAGGTTACGGAGTGACCCCGATGGACGTGAAAAACGCTGTCGATAACGAGAACGTGGAACTTCCCTCCGGTAGTATCGAGGGTAATACGATCTCCTTATCTATCCGTACCTTAGGATTGATGCATACCGCCAAGGAGTTCAACGATTTAATCATCAAGGAAGACAACAACAATATCGTACGCTTCAGCGATGTCGGACGTGCGGAGGTAGCTCCCGAGGACTTGCGGAGCTTACTGAAGAAGAACGGCGAGCCAATGGTTATGACCGTTATCATCCCCCAACCGGGAGCCAACCATATCGAGATCGCCGACGAAGCCTACAAGCGTATCGAGCAATTACAAAAAGACCTGCCGGAAGATGTCACGATCGAGATGATGTATGACAACACCCGCTTTATCCGGGCCTCTATCGGCGAGGTACAACAGACGATCTACGAGGCTTTCCTCTTGGTCGTATTGATTATCTTCTTGTTCCTCCGCGACTGGCGGGTCACGCTGGTTCCTGTCGTCGTTATCCCCGTATCGTTGGTAGGAGCTTTCTTCGTGATGTATATCTCCGGATTCTCCGTCAACGTATTGACGATGTTGGCGGTCGTGCTCTCGGTCGGTCTGGTGGTAGACGACGCGATCGTGGTGGCGGAGAATATATATGTACGTATCGAGCAAGGCATGTCGCCGAAAGAGGCGGGTATCGAAGGATCGAAAGAGATCTTCTTCGCCGTGGTATCTACCACGATCACCCTGATCTCCGTATTCTTGCCGATCGTGTTTATGGAAGGTATGACGGGGCGTTTGTTCAAGGAGTTCAGTATCGTGATCGCCGGTTCGGTCGCTATCTCCTCATTCGTGGCCCTTACGTTTACACCGATGTTGGCTACCAAGCTATTGAAGAGGAGAGAGAAGAAAAACTGGTTCTATCGGAAGACCGAGCCGTTCTTCGAGGGATTGAACACGATCTACGCCAAGTCGTTGAACGCATTCTTGAACCATAAGATATGGTCGATCCCTATCGTTATCCTTCTTTTCGGATCGATCGGGTACTTCTGGAAGAACATTCGTTCCGAGTTATCGCCTTTGGAGGACCGTTCCATGATCTCCGTGAATATGCGCGGGCCGGAAGGGGCTACCTTCGAGTTTATCCGCGACTACGCGGACCGTATCGAGCAAATAGCCGACTCCATCGCTCCCGAGAAGCAATCCATCATGACCCGCTCGTGGGAAGGAGGAGGTTCGCTAAACCTCATATTAAGCGATATCAAGGAACGGGAACGCTCGCAGATGGAGATCGCCGAGACCTTGTCGAAAGAAGTCCGCAAAGAGACCTTGGCCCGCGCCTTCGTACAACAGCAATCCACCTTCGGCGGACGCCGGGGCGGTATGCCTATCCAATACGTATTGCAGGCCCCGACCTTGGATAAACTGCAAGAGTTCCTGCCTACGTTTATGCAAAAGGTGAACGAGAGCCCGGTCTTCCAGATGGCGGACGTGAACTTGCGCTTCACCAAGCCGGAGGCACGTATCGAGATCGACCGGGATAAGGCTTCCTTATTGGGTGTCAGCACCCGGAATATCGCCCAGACCTTGCAATATGCGTTGAGCGGACAGCGTATGGGCTACTTCTATATGAATGGTAAGCAATACCAGATATTGGGCGAGATCAACCGCCAGCAACGAAATACCCCTGTCGATTTAAAATCGATCTATGTACGTAGTAACAATGGGGAAATGATCCAGCTGGATAACTTGGTTAAGGTTACGGAAAACGTGGCGCCACCCCAATTGTATCGCTATAACCGTTTCGTATCAGCGACGGTTTCCAGTGGATTGAATAAAGGATACACGATCGGCGATGGTCTGGACGAGATGGACCGTATCGCCTCGGAGGTGCTGGATGGTAGCTTCCGCACCGCTCTTTCCGGCGAGTCGAAAGAGTTCCGTGAGAGTTCTTCCAGTTTGATGTTCGCCATGATCTTGGCCTTGCTGATGATTTATTTGGTGTTGGCCGCCCAGTTCGAGAGTTTCAAGGACCCGTTGGTAGTGATGTTCACCGTGCCTTTGGCTATCGCCGGTGCGTTGATGTTCATGAGTTATTCGGGTATCACGATGAATATATTCAGCCAGATCGGTATCATTATGTTGATTGGTTTGGTGGCGAAGAACGGTATCTTGATCGTAGAGTTCGCCAATCAGCGGCAAGAGTCGGGACTTAGTTTGCCGGAAGCGATCCGCTCGTCCGCGACCCAGCGTCTGCGCCCGATCTTGATGACCAGCGTATCGACCATCCTCGGTCTGGTACCGTTGGTATACGCTACTGGCGAGGGTGCCCAAGGGCGTATCGCCATGGGTGTAGCGGTAGTAGGCGGAATGTTGGTATCGACCTTCTTGACCCTGTTTATCGTACCGGCCATGTATTCATTTATATCCACCAACCGAAAAAAACAAAACACCTAGTTGTAGATTTATGAAGAAATATGTATATACCTTATTATTTGCCTTCTCTTCCCTCTTTATGGCGGAAGCGCAGCAACTATTCGATCTGAAACGGTGTATCGAAACCGGATTAGAGCAGAACTACTCCATCCGTATCATTCGTAACGAGCAACAGATCAGCGACAATAACGCCACCCCCGGAAACGCCGGTTATCTGCCTACCGTAGATATGAGCGGCGGATTCAGCGGAAATATCAATAACAACCGTAACAGCCTGCAAGACGGATCGATCGAGAAGGCGAATGGTATAAACAGCGAGACGGGCAACGTCGGACTAAACGTTAACTGGACGGTTTTCGACGGTTTCGGTATCCAAGCCGAATACTCTCGCTTGAAAGAATTACAGCGAATGGGGGAATTGAACACCCGCATGACCATCGAGGATTTCGTAGCCAACCTTTCCAGCGAGTACTACAACCTAATCCGGCAGAAAATCCGTTTGCGTAACCTCCGTTCCACCTTGGATCTTTCCAAGGAGCGTTTACGGATCGTGGAAGAACGGTATTATATCGGCTCCATGTCCCGTCTGGACTTGCAACAGGCTCAAGTGGACTTCAACTCGGATAGCTCCAAGGTATTAAACCAATTGGAGGTCGTGCATACCTCCCGTATCCGCCTGAACGAGTTGATGGCATTAAATAATGTGGAGGAGGAAATCCAGATCAAGGACTCCTTGATCTACCCGAACCCGTTCCTCGACGAGGTAGATCTATGGAAGAATACCCTCGAAGCCAACGCCTCACTCCTGATCGCCCAAAAGAACCAGACATTGTCCGAGCTTGATTATAAAAAGGTAAAAAGCCGCTATTATCCCTATGTCAAGCTAAACGCAGGCTACGGCTACACGGCGAACTGGACGGAAGTGGGCAATTACGACCTCCAACAACGGCTGGGGCTTAATTACGGCGTGACCATCGGTATGAGCCTCTTCGATGGTTTCAACCGGAAACGTGAGCAACGCAACGCCCGCATCCAAATCGAGAACCAGCAATTGCGCATCCAAGAACTGGAACTTGCCCTGCGTGCGGACATGAGCAACTTCTGGATGGCCTATAAAAACAACCTCGACCTATGGAGCCTAGAGAAAGAGAACCTCGTAGCCGCCCAAGAGAACTACCGGATCGCCATCGACCGCTATAAACTCGGCGAGTTGTCTGGTATCGAATTGCGTGAGGCGCAAAACAGTCTACTGGAAGCGGAGGAGCGTCTTTCCGTGGCGGAATATTCCACCAAGATCTGTGAGATCTCGCTGCTTCAGTTAAGCGGACAGATATTAACCTATATCCGTCCCGAGCCGGAGAAAGCCAGTTTCTAGGATAAAGGCCAGTGCCACGCCTATGGCACGACTGTGCCACTGCGATGGCACGCTGGTGCCACCGTTATGGCACGGGTGTGCCATCCGCATGGCACAAGTCATTATAACCCCGTTTAATGACTAGAGGCTTATGCTAATTGCGTTTTTTTATGTAAGTTCGCGGTAAATGGCAAGGTCTCATTGCCCAATGACAAAAAGAAATGCAAATACTACCAAAGGTTAATACATTACGAAAAGGATCGCTCTTGTACCGCGGCATCCGCTACCGTAAAGGATTCGGAGTACATTCGCCTTTCGTTTTTAACCTCATCACGAAGGTCATCGAGGAAAAATGCTCCTATTATAGTTTCTATGATATAGAGCTTTTACGTAAGCAGTTATTATTCCGGGAAGGAGAGATCACCTATCCGGACCGGCAGAACAAGGGGAAACGAAAGACCCGTTCCATCGGCGAGATCGTGAAACGGGAATCCATCCGGCCCAAGCATGGCGCCTTATTATTCCGTTTGACAAACTATTTCAAGTCCAAGAATATCCTCCAGATAGGAACCACGATGGGGTTGTCTACCTTATATCTAACCTCCTATGCCACGGGATTGAGATGTATCGCCTTGGAAAATGTACCGGAATTCGCCACGATCGCCCGTCAAGCATTCGCTAAAGAGGGACGTAATCCCGTCGATTTGCGTATCGGTAATTATAAGGACTTGCTTCCCCAAGCCTTAAATGACATAAATAGCTTAGATTTTGTTTTTTTCAACACTTTATATGAACAACATAACAACCTCTGGCTGTTTAATGAATGTATGAAATACGCGCACAACGATACGGTATTCGTTTTTGAGGGAATCAAGGCGAGCCGTAAGATGCGTGAACTTTGGGAAGAGATCTGCGCATGTCCGGAAGTGACGGTCACCTTAGATCTTTACTCGCTAGGGATTGTCTTGTTCAACAAGAAATTGCACAAACGAGATTATATTGTTTATTTTTAGGATTCAAAACAAGTCAGATATGAAGAAGAGTATTATCTATACCAGAACAGGCGATAAAGGAACCACTTCACTGGTAGGTGGACAACGCGTGTCGAAAGCGCACGATCGGATCGAGAGCTATGGCACCGTAGATGAGCTGAACTCCTTTATCGGATTATTAATCACGGCCTTGAATGATGAGAAAGATACTGATTTCTTATCATTCATCCAGCATAAACTATTCACGATCGGTTCTTACCTAGCCACGGATCAAGCGACCACGGAATTGAAAATCGAGAGCAAGGTAACGTCCGAGAGCATCGAGCGTATCGAGCGGGAGATAGACCGTCTGGATAACGAGCTGCCGAAAATGCACGCGTTCATCCTACCGGGAGGATGCCGCTCGGCCGCCCTCGCACACGTTTGCCGCACCGTTTGCCGTCGTGCCGAGCGACAAATCTATCGCTTGGCCGAGAATTGCCCCGTTGAGGAGCCTGTATTGATATTTATGAACCGTTTATCGGATTATTTCTTCGTTCTGGCGCGAAAAGAATGCATAAATAATAACGGTAAAGAAATTATTTGGGATTATACTTGCGTATAATAAATAAAGTCATATTTTCGCGGAAAAATAGAGAACCAAATCGCTTCGGCGGTTATTAATACTTGACAGCTATGTATTGGACATTAGAGTTAGCTTCAAAATTGGAAGACGCACCCTGGCCTGCGACTAAGGATGAACTTATTGACTATGCACAACGTTCTGGTGCGCCATTAGAAGTGATTGAGAATTTGCAGGAAATGGAAGATGAAGGCGAGATTTACGAATGCATGGAAGACATCTGGCCGGATTATCCAAGTAAAGAAGACTTCTTCTTCAACGAGGAAGAATACTAGTTCAATTGAGAATTGGAAATTGAAAATTAAGAAATAGAAGAACGAGGTGGCGGACGATCGAGCTCCCCTGCCTCGTTGTTTTTTTGTGAAAATACAATTTATCCGGATTTGCTGCGTTTGTAGTTACAACGTGAAGTGAATGTTTAAATGAGAAGACGTCTTCTTTCGATCTTGATCCTTTTGTGTACTTGTGCGGGAATCGTACGGGCGCAATATGACGCACGCTTAAGTCAATACTTCATGGCGAAACCGTATTATAACCCGGCCGTGGCCGGAGCTACGGAGGACTTGAATATATTGGCTCTCGCCCGCTTGGAAATGATCGGCGTACATGGGGCACCCAAGTCGTTCTTCATTACCGCGGATATGCCACTCGCTTTAGGCAAGACGAATCACGGTGTCGGATTGGTTGTATTTACCGAGGCGATCGGGCTTTTCCAGAATACGCATGTAGGGGCGCAATACGCCTATAAGTATAAATTATTCGGGGGAGTCTTGAGCGGAGGTCTGCAAATCGGCTTAGTCAACCAATCGTTCGACGGAACCAAGGTGATAAAGGTTGAGTCCGAATACCATCAAGAGACCGACGCCGCCATTCCTGTAGAGCAGGTCAGCGGCATGGGGTTGGATATGAACTTCGGTATTTACTATACCCATAAACGGTTTTACGCCGGGTTTGGCATGGCGCATATCACCCAACCGGAGCTTCAACTGGACGAGAACGCCTATACCTATATAGGTCGTTCACTTAATTTAATGGGTGGATACAATATTCAATTAAAGAATCCGTTGATAGAATTACAGCCCTCGGTGTTCTTGCTGACAGACATGCAAAGTTTTCATGCGGATATTACCGCTAGGCTGGAATATAATAAGATGTTTAATGGTGGTTTTTCCTATCGGGTGAATGAATCGGTGGGCATCATGTTCGGCGTAAAGCTAGGTCGTTTCCATGCGGGTTACGCCTTTGATTTCCCGACCACGGCCCTAGGCCGGGCAAGTAGCGGTAGCCACGAGCTATGTGTCAAGTATGCCTTAAAGCTGAACAAGACGAAGACAGGGAAAAATAGACATAAAAGTGTACGTATATTATAGTATATGAAAAAAGTATTATTAGTACTTGTAACGGTAGCCTTGCTTACCTCCTGCGGTAAATCTCTCCGGAGTGCCGGCGGTGAGGTGACAGGTGTCAGATCGGTAGCGTTCAATGAACCAGCGCCGTATGGAATGGTCTTGGTTAAAAGAGGTTCGTTCGAGATGGGTCCCGCCGACAAGGATTCCTTGTGGGGAATCATGCCGGAGACGAAAGGGGTCTCTTTCGACGCGTTCTGGATGGATCAGACAGAGGTAACGAACGCCAAATATCGCCAGTTCGTTTATTATGTGAGAGACTCTATTATCCGTGAACGCTTGGCGGACCCGGCTTATGGAGGCAACGATCTGTTCAAGATCACGGAAGACCGTTACGGGGAACCTGTCACTCCGCATTTGGACTGGAACCGTCCGATTCCTTGGAGACGGGCGAACGAGGATGAGCAACGTGCGATAGAAAGTGTCTATTACACGAATCCCGTTACCGGAGAGAAAGGTTTGGACCCTAAACAAATGATCTATAAATACGAGTGGTACGACTATACCGCCGCCGCCCTCCGCAAGAATCAATTGAACCCGGCGGACCGGGTTCGTAATACGGATATTCAGGTAGATCCGAACGAGGTAGTCATGATCTCCAAGGACACCGCTTACATCGATGATGAAGGACGTGTAATCAACGAGACGATCACCCGCCCGTTAAGCAGCGAATGGGATTTCTTGAATACCCGTATCGTCAATATCTACCCAGACGAGAATTGCTGGGTGAACGATTTCAAGAATGCGTACAACGAGCCATATACCCGTATGTATTTCTCTCATCCGGGTTACGATGATTATCCCGTAGTCGGTGTTTCTTGGGAACAAGCGACTGCCTTCTGCGTATGGCGTACGAATTTATACAAAGAATCCTTGAGCTTGCCACCGGGACAATTGGTAGAGCCATTCCGTCTTCCGTCCGAAGGAGAATGGGAATATGCCGCCCGTACAGGTAAGAACGAGAATAAGTTCCCTTGGTCTACCGACGAGCTTCAAGACAGCAAAGGCTGTTTCTTGGGTAACTTCAAGCCGGGTAAAGGTAATTATACGGAAGATGGCCATTTGATTACGTCTCGTGTAGGCTCTTTCGCCCCGAATGAGTTCGGGCTATACGATATGGCAGGAAACGTGGCGGAATGGACCTCAACGTCTTACTCCGAGTCTGGCCCAAGCCAAATGAGCGACATGAACCCGGATCTGCGTTACAACGCTGCCAAGAACGATCCCTACGCCATGAAAAAGAAAGTAGTGCGAGGGGGTTCATGGAAAGATGTCTCACAATTTATCCGTTCGGACATGCGTACTTTCGAGTTCCAGAACGAGAGCCGTTCTTACATCGGTTTCCGTTGCGCACGTACCCAAATAGGATTCTCTCGCTCCAAGGGAAAGAAATAAGCGGGAATTATAAATTTAAAGTTTTGAATCATTTAAGACAATAATACAACGATGGGAAAATATAGAAGATATAAAAACAGACTGGAGATGTTCCTATCCAGCGAAAGAGGAAAACGAGTATTGAACTTCCTGTATAGTTGGGGTGCGTCCATCGTAATCCTCGGTGCGTTGTTTAAGTTATTACATATACCATACGCTAACCAGATCCTGTTCGTGGCGATGATCACCGAATCTATCGTATTCTTTATCTCGGCGTTCGAGCATCCGAACAAGGAATATCATTGGGAAGATGTTTTCCCCGTATTGAAATCAAAGAACCCGATGGATCGTCCGGATTTTACCGGTACGCCGATCTCAACCATGATCAATTCTACGGATAATGTAGAAGACGATGAGATAGCCGGGGGAATAAATATCGGTTCGGCAGCGTCTAAGGCGAACGCGCAAAGAGGTGGTTCCTTGAATATCGCAGGTAATCTGGACGTGACGGAAGAAGATACCAAGAACTTATCCGAGAGCATCAAGAAATTAAGCGGAGCGGCCGAGCAAATCTCCAAAATGGCGGAATTGACGGAAGCTACCCAAAAATATCTGGAGCAATTATCTGGCATGTCTGAGAACATGGAGCGTTTCAGCCAAGTGACTCATTCGCTTACGAACGTATCCGATACGCTGTTGAACTCTTATAAGAGTATCACGGATAATTCCGATGGCATCAGCCAGAACTCCCGTGGTTACGTACACCAGATGGAACAATTGAATCGTAATGTGTCCGGATTGAATACGATCTATGAGATCCAGTTGAAGAGCATCAGCTCGCAGATCGAATCTATCGAACACATCAATAGTGGCTTGAATCGTATCCGTGAGATGTATGACGGATCAGTGGTAGATAGTTCCGTATTCCGTAACGAGACGGAAAAGATGACTCGCCAACTGGCCGAATTGAACCAAGTATACAGTCGTTTATTGCAAGCGATGACCGTGAATATGGGTTATCAGCAGCCACAACAGCCCGGTTACCAACAGCAATATCAGCAACCCTATGGTTACCAACAGCCACAACAGGCTCCGTATACAAACAACCCAATGAAGTAAAGAAATATGGCAGGAATATCAAATAATCCCAATTCTCCCCGTCAGCGGATGATCAACCTGATGTATCTGGTGTTCATCGCCATGATGGCACTGAATGTGTCGTCGGAGGTGCTGGATGGTTTTGAGTTGGTGGAAGGTAGCTTGCGAACCTCTATCGATAACTCCTCCCGCCGAAACAAGATCGTAGCGGACGAGATGGAAGCTTATTACCAAGAGAATCCCCAGAAAGTGGGTGAGTGGGCATTGAAGGCCCGTGAGGTGAAAAGAGCCTCAGATAGCCTCTATACGTATATACAAGATTTAAAGATCCGTATCGCTAAGGTAGCTGATGGCGAGAATGCCAACGTAAACAGCATCGAGCATAAGGATGATTTGGAAGCCGCCTCCCGTGTGATGCTCTCTCCTGTAAGCGGAGAAGGTAAAAAGCTGAGAGCGGAAATTGATAAGTACCGTATCTGGATGGGCGGCTTTATCGAAGATTCGGCGAAGACTGCCGTATTGGAGGCGAACCTAAGCACGACTCCCCCTCATAAAGCGGGGATCAATACCCGTACTTGGGAAGAGGCCTTGTTCGAGAATATGCCGGTAGCGGCGGCTGTTACCCTGTTAACAAAAATGCAAAGTGACGTTCGCTACGCCGAAGGTGAGGTCTTATCGAACTTATTGAATAGCGTAGACGTTGGCGATTACCGTGTGAACCAGATCACGGCGCAAGTAATACCGGAAAGCCAGATCGTAATGCGAGGAAGCCAGTACAAGGCGAATATCGTATTATCGGCGGTAGACTCTACGAAACGTCCTACGATCTATGTAAACGGAAAAGAATTACCTTACGAGAATAAAGGAGTCTTCACGGTGAATACCGGAGCTGCCGGGACATTCCCGATCAAAGGTTATATCGAGATGCCGAATAGCGACGGCAGCATCATGCGCCGGGATTTCGAGAGCGAGTATTTCGTGACCGAGCCGACAGCTACCGTGGCCCCGACATTGATGAACGTATTATATGCCGGTATCGCCAACCCGATGCGTATCGCCGTCCCGGGTGTACCGAGCGGTAATGTGACAGCTACCATGACGAACGGCACATTAACCCGCAGCAAGGATGGTTGGGAAGCCCGCCCGTCTAAAGTAGGAACGGAAGCCGTGATCACGGTAAACGCTCGCATGGCGGATGGCCGGAACATAGAGATGGCAAAGACTACCTTCCGCGTGCGTGCCCTCCCCGATCCCCTGCCTTATATCGAGTATAAGGATCAAAATGGCAACGTCCGTAAGTTCAAGGGAGGTATGATCGCCAAACGTAGCTTGGTAGAGACTGACGGTATTCTGGCCGCTATCGACGATGATTTGCTAAATGTAAAATATACGGTATTACGTTTTGAGCTGACTTTCTTCGACTCCATGGGTAACGCTATCCCGGAAGTGGCCGAAGGGACCAACTTCTCGCAACGTCAGAAAAACTATATCCGCAATTTAAGTAAGGGTAAACGTTTTTATATCACCCGTGTAGTCGCGAAAGGTCCGGACGGTATCGAACGTACCATACCGACTATCGAAGTAATCGTAAATTAAGATTCGCAGTATGAAACATCTGTATTACATAGCCGCTTTGGCCGCCACTTTTTTAACAGCGATGCCTCTTCATGCGCAAGAAGAAGTTGAGAACGAAGCTACGCAGCAACAACAAACGCGTCGCCGTTCGCCTCAAGCCAGCCGTGGGGAAAGAAACGATAAGAAAGATACCGGTTTACCCGAACTGACCGTACGGGCCCAAGATATGAACGAGCGTTTGACGCAAGAGATCGGGAACGCTCGCTGGATGCGTATTATCTACCGGCAGGTGGACTTGATGAAAGAACAGAACGCTCCGCTTTATTACCCGACCCGCCCGATGAACGGACAGATGAATCTTTTCTCCGTAATCTTCCAGCTTTTAGGTGAGAACAAGATCAAGGCCTATGAGTATCTGGACGGATACGAGGAGTTTGACGAAGCCCATTTGATCAACTTCAAGGATTTGCTGGATCGCTTCTACATCCTTTATGAGGAGATACCGGGGAGAGCGGGTGAGGAACCGACTTTCGTAATCAATGAAAGCGATATACCTGCAGCCGACGTACGGTCTTACTATGTAAAAGAAGCATGGTATTTCGACCAGAATAATTCCGCTTTTGATGTCAAGATATTGGCGATTTGCCCGATCCTTACCTCTACAGGTGATATGGGAGAGACAACCATGCCTATGTTCTGGCTTCCTTACGAGAATATACGTCCGTATATCAGCAATTCATACATCATGACGTCTAATATGAATAACGCCATGACTTTTACGATGGATGACTATTTCCGTCGCCGGATGTTCGAGGGGGATATCATCAAGACCCAAAACTTGATGAATCTGCCATTGCAGGCGTATTGCCCGACACCGGATTCCTTAAAGAACGAGCAAGCTCGTATCGAAGGTCAACTGACGGGCTTTGAGAAATCACTCTGGTATCAACCGGATACGACTCAAGTAGCGGTAGACAGCAAAGCCGCGAAGAAAGCAGCCAAGAGAAGTGCCCGGAAAGACAAAGGCTCCACCAAGGAGGCCGCTCCAGAGAAAGCTGCTAAAGTAAAAGCACCGAAAGCAGAGAAATCCGCCCCTGTGCGCAGTGTACGACGCAGAAGATAAAAAGAAGCACATATGCCTGTCATAGAGTAGAATCTATGATAGCTAAGAGAGCCTAATCTATGATAGGAAAGAGAACCTCGTCTCTGCCTTGCCATAGATTAGGCTCTCTTACATATTTCTACTTATAACCTACCCATGTCCATTTATGCCAAATACCTTCCAACGGCCCATGTTTATGTCTTTCTGCCCACCATTTACAGAAGCGTACTTGCAAGAAGAAAAAGACGATACCGATGAACATACTGACCGTATAACCGCAGTAAGGAGCCAAATTCAAGCCGATCGGGAAATAGATCAACGCACCGAAAAAGGATTGCGACACGTAATTCGTCAAACTCATCTTCCCATACGAGCGCAAGACGGAAGTGAAACGCCTAAAACCCTCCCATTGGTACAGTAACACGAAAGAGGCGACCAATACAAACGTGAAAGCGAATTTCTGCCACATATCAAGGACGACCCCGGCTGTCTGACGCACGATAGCGCTATCCGCCGTATCCATCAACAATACTTTCAGTTGGTATAAAGGACCGAAAGCAATTGCGGTAATTATCAAAGTCTTTATCCAAAAACGGGAATTCTCCTCCGAGGAGATAAATAGCTTCCTGCGCCCGATCAACATACCCAGCATAAACAACCCGCAGGTCTGTACATACCGGCCGGCACCAACGGCCCAGAGTAAACTAGCCTTTTGTCCCAACGTCACGTTCTGCCAGATGAAATTCCATAAATCGCCCCGCTTCGTATGCTCCGCCATTTCAGCGTACATCGCTCCTACCCCTAAATTAGGTAATTGATAATCCGGATTAAACAGGCTAGCGATGTAATGATACCACTCCACCGGCTGTAATAAAAAGATAACAGCCGTTATCAAGACAGCCTTATCGCTCCATTTACGCACGATAAACAAAACAACGCCCACGATCGCATACAGCAACAGCACATCGCCTGCCGGATAGAAAGCGGCGTTCAACGTAGCAAAGAGCGTCAGCAACAACATCCGCCAAAGAAAACGGTAACCGAAGTCCTTCCCCTTCGCCTGCTGGTTCGAATACTGTATATAAAAGGTAAAGCCGAATAACAAGGCAAAGATGGAATATGATTTCCCGGCGAACAAGCCGAACACCACCGTGAATACACCTTCATTCAATACGTTCAACCATCCCGGAAGCGTAGCCGGGTCCGGATAGACCGGATAGATAAAATGTTCCACATGATGCACCAATAAGATGGCCAAGACAGCGAATCCACGTAGCGCATCCACCACCTCTACACGAGGCGGCTTAGAGATTGTCGTTTGTTGCATATTATTTATTTGTTATTTGTTGTTTCTGTTAACCATGCTACCTTTTGATTGGACTCATGCGGTTGACCGATGATATCCGCATAAAGTTCCGGACGACGGGCATTTCGGTAACGATATCCTCCAGCCTGTCTCAATTTCTCGGGGATAGCCGTAGCGATCACGAAATCATCCCCCAGCTTACGGCATTCCGCCACGATATCGCCGAAAGGATCCAGAATCATCGAGCAACCGTTCTTGATCTCATTATAATCACGCCCGATCGGATTGGAGAATACCACATATACCGCATTGTCGTACGCCCTAGCGGGAAGCCATTTCATAAGCCAAGCACGTCCCTTCAGGCCATCGAACTCCTGTCGCAAGGAAGTCGGATCGTTTGCCCGGTTCTCCCACAACACAGGATCTATCAAACCAGCCCCGGGGCGAGGGGAAGGGGTACACATTGTCACGTGAGGCATGAAAATGATATCCGCCCCTAATAAGGCCGTGGCACGGACATTCTCTATGATATTATTATCGTAGCAAATCAATATGCCACATTTCCATCCCTTGATCTCAAAAACCACATATTGATCGCCCGGCAAGATATTCGGATTAATAAACGGATGTAGCTTGCGGTACTTTGCCTTCAAGCCATTGCCATCCACGCAAACTTGCGCTTTATAGATACGATCCCCATCCCGCTCAAAGAATCCGGCCAGTAGCGTGACGCCAAACTCTTTGGCGATGGCGATCAAGGCTTGCGTACTCTCCCCCGTGGGGATCGGTTCGGCAATAGCCAACAATTCCTCGCGAGACAAGTCCTTGGCAAACGTATATCCACAAACCGAGCATTCGTGAAAAGCCACTACATCCGCTCCCTCTACCGACGCTTTCCGGCACATCTCCCGGATGACTGAAAGATTATACACCTTATCGTTATCCCGTGTCTCGAACTGCACGGTAGCAATTTTTAATGGTTCCATGATATTTTGATTTAATTGGTTTATATATTTTTCGACTAGATTCGCAAAGATAACAATAATATACTACTTTTGCGGGATAACTTTTTCTACCGATCATGAATATCAGACAAACACGACAAGAAGATCTGGCCGAGGTAATGGCTATGTACGATTATGCACGCAGATTCATGCAAGAACATGGCAACGGCAATCAATGGATCAATGGATATCCTTCCGAGGAATTGATCTCCAACGAGATCAAGGCCAGCCATAGTTTCGTATGCGAAAATGAGCAGGGCGAGTTAGTGGGGACCTTTTGTTACATCGAGGGAATCGACCCTACTTACCTAAAGATCTATGAAGGCGAATGGCTGAACGATGAGCCTTATGCCGTGATCCATCGCATGGCCTCCAACGGTAAACAGAAGGGGATCTCCACCGAATGCTTGAAATGGGCGTTCGCTCATTGCGATAATATCCGTATCGACACGCACCGGGATAATATCGTCATGCAGAATTTATTGAAAAAGCATGGGTTCAAGCAATGCGGTATCATTTACATCTCTAATGGCACGGAACGCATCGCTTTCCACAAAATAGTAAATGCAACAAATAAAGAATCATGAAACATCCTATTGACCTAGAACATTGGAACCGGAAAGAGCATTTCCTGTTTTTCGGTTCCATGGACGACCCTTTCTTTGGGCTGACCACCCAGATAGACGTGACCTCCATCTATAAAGAGGCGAAAGCGGATCATGCCTCTTTTTTCCTCTATTCCTTACATAAGATTATGACAGCCGTTAATGAGGTGGAAGAGTTCCGGTACCGGATCATCGACAACATCCCTGTCTGCTTTGACCGAATCCACGTGGGAACAACGATCGGGCGGGAAGACGGAACATTCGGCTTCGGCTTCTTCGAATATACACCGGACAGGCAACTGTTCCTTCAAAACGCACAGAAAGAGATCGAACGTGTGCAAGCTCTCACCGGCCTTTGCAAAGATAGGGAATCTGACCGGCAAGACTTAGTCCGTTTCTCCCCGGTTCCGTGGATCGCCTTCACGGAGATGAAACACGCTTCCTCTTTCCGTACAGGTGATTCTGCCACCCGCATCTCCACCGGAAAGCTGATCGAGCAGAACGGACATTGGATGCTCCCTATCTCCGTAACGGCTCATCATGGCTTGATGGACGGCAGACATGTATCGATCCTCTTAGATCGTATAGCGGATAAAGGTTAAAGACTTAGATAACAAACACCCTCGCCCTTAGAAGATCGACCATTTGCTTTTTAAGGGCAGAGGCATTCAATGGCTTAGAGGCATAAGCATCGAATCCGCTATTCATGACCTGTTCCTCGTCCGACGCAAAAGCATAGGCGGTAACGGCAATGATGGGAATGACTTCGGAGAGCTTACGGATTTCCTTGGTCGCCTCATATCCGTTCATTTCCGGCATATTGATATCCATTAATACGATATGAGGCTCATATTCCTTAAACAGCTCCACCGCCTCCTTTCCGTTCCAAGCGTGTACGATTGTGTAATCATTCTTCAGTATAGTCTCGAAAAGCTTGAAATTGCCGGCGTTATCTTCAGCGATAAGTACCGTCAACTTATCTTTCTCAACCTTTATCTTCTCAAAAATGACATCCTCCCTCACAGGTTTCTCCGGCGCTTTGTAGGGGAAGGTAAACCAAAACGTACTACCCTTCCCGATCTCAGACTCAACGCCCATCTCTCCCCCTAGATGATCGACAATCATCCGGCAGATAGAAAGTCCCAAACCAGTTCCTTGGGCGAAAGAATCCAACTTCACGAATCGGTCAAATATCGCTTCTTGTTGTTCAACGGAGATCCCCCGGCCGGTATCAGAGACATAGAAGCGCAGCATCTTTTTATTTAGGCAAGAATAACCGTAGCTTATAGAGCCTTGGTCCGTAAATTTAATGGCGTTAGTCAAAAGGTTGATGATAACTTGCATCAACCGATTCTTAGCGATAGATACATAACAATCTTTCTCCTTACGCTCAAACATCAGACGGACATTTTCATTTACGACCCTTTTACTCATGGAACGTTCCAGATCGGACAATAAGGTATTGACATCCACGTCCGAATACACGAACTCCAAGGTCCCAGCCTCTATCTTAGACAAATCCAAGATATCGTTTATCAATTGGAGTAGCAACGCGTTATTATTCTCAATGATCTCGGCATATTCCTGTTTTTCCTCCAACACGTCTGTCTCGGCAAGGATATTGGAGAAACCTACGATAGCATTCAGCGGCGTACGTATCTCATGGCTCATATTAGCCAAGAAGGCCGATTTAAGGCGATTGGACTCCTCCGCCTTGTTTTTCGCCTCCAGTAATTCTCGCTCAACCTCTTTCCGGTCGGAAATGATCAAGGAAGAACCAACCAACGTGAGAGGTTTCCCGTTCTCATCCTTTTTCTCCACGGCGGCGCAAGCTTCCACCCACTCCAGCCCGTGCAATCCTTTATTCGGATTATAGATCCGGTATTCCTCCTTTATCTTATTCACCTTACCGAGGATAAGTGACTCATAAGCCTTCCTTACCTTTTCGCGGTCTTCCTTATAGATCTTGGAGAAATACTCGGTATCGGGAACCGTCAGCTGGTTCTCGTCAAATAGTCCGGAGAAATTCACGTTCACTGCCTTATTCACGTCACAAAGAATCGTATGCTGAACCAAGTCCCACTTCCAAGGAGTGACATTCGCCACGTCCAACGACATGGACAGTTTCTGGTTCACGGTGCGGAGCACTTGCTGCGTCTTCGCTAATTCCGAAACATCAACCATAAAAATATCCACACAACCCGGGGTATTCGCTGATATGATCAAAACATTGAAGTAACAGTCTGTCGGCTTGTAGTAATATTGTGTATTTATTTTTTTATTTTCCGAGAAAATAAGATGACAAACTTTTAAATACCGCGACATTTGCAACGGATGAATTTCCGAGCCTTTTTTCCCTATATAAGATTTGTCACACTTCAATAAAGCCTCCAATGCCGGATTTAGCTCTAAAATAACATAATCAGTGGGATACTCTTTTTCATCGAATAGGATACGTTGTTTCATATAGCAAATAGGCATACTATTGACCAATCTGCTATAATTTCGCATAAACATTATCTCTTTCTCCTGATACAATCGAATCTTATTCAATGACCGGATCCTCATGAACACAACAAAAGCAATAAATAAAAGAACACCGATCCCTGCGTTAACATAATCGCCATATTGTTCCCAAAACGTAGGAGGTCTCATATAGAATATCGTATCCGCAGGATAACCTGACGAAAACATCCCCCTATTTACCAAGACCGGATAGTTTAATACTGGATGGGGCTGATCCGGAGTTATAATGGTATTGAATACTTCATTTCTCAAAAGTCCGTTAATCGTGTTAATAAGGGTATTGGAAATATTCGACGCAGGGAAGAAAAATCCTCCCGCCATACCATTCTCCACAATATCCATATCATTCAAGGTAAAGACAGGCAGATCCGTATACGAACTGATCATGCGGTAGGTATCCGAACTTAACACCTCTTTATTACCTTGCGTATGTAACAATATCCATGAGTAATATAATATGCCTGTCTGTTTGTCCGCATTTTGCAGAATATCTATCAATTCATCAGTCTGTATATCACCGGCAGTGACCAGTTCCAATTTGACATCCGGGAAATTATTGGTTATGGCTTTATGTATGGAATTCTGGTTTTGCGCACTAATATACCGCTTATCAGAAAGGAATAAAAGTCGACGCATATCCGGATTCACTTGCTTCATAAGGGAAACTGTCTCCATGATATATTCCGGCACATAAATAATTGTCAATTCTCTCTCGGTCTCGACAATATCCGATAAGTTCTGTCGTTCTGGTTCAGGACAAGCTTTTTTGGAAAGATAATATTCCCGGGGAGCTAGATAGTCCTTCTCTACGCAAACCAAATAAGATAACTCCCCACCCCATTTCTCGTTGAGCCTGTCTTTTAACAAAGCGTATGAGCTATTACCTAGCAAAATGATTAATTTAGGGGCCTTCTTATATTTGTCCAATAAATATAAGGTAAAATCTTCCACGTCCTTCTCATTTTTCATCAGCATCACATCCATATGCTCCGTATAGGCATCAATATCCTCATTACCCGCTACCATACGTTCATAGATCGGAGTCGTAAAAATACGGCTCCAAGGCGTGGATTCCGTATAAGAATTAATAATAAGGATATAGTCCGCCTGTCCGTTATTTGATAGAGCCAAGCACTGGGATGAGATAAGTATCAACAAAATTGTTAGCAAAAAGATAGATTTATGGTAACCACCCTTTAATATCATGACCTCTTATTTATTTATACTACAAATCAAGAAAATGAGTCAAGCTTTATGCATATTACCCGGCTCTAATAAAGATCGTTCAAAGATACATAATAAATATTAACTACTACAGGATAAGGCACATAAATTACGCTACTATCCGTGAAATAGCTTTTCTATCGATCGATGAATTAAGCTTTCACTTACATCGAACCGGAATAACCATTCGATGTTTTCCTTATGAATCAGATCCATTAAATAAACATTAATACTTTCCCAACACTTTTTAGCGAGAAGTTTTTGTTCCGATCGAAACGTTCTATGAACAGGACGAACGAACGGATCATTAAAAAATTATCACGATGGAAAGAGAACGAGAACAAGGTTCTGACCGGCTTGACACGGAGGAACGCAAAGAGTTGAACGACTCTGATTTCGGATTACCCGAAGAACGGAAATATCCTATGCCGGACGCCACACACGTACGGGCGGCTGAATCCTATTTTCGATACGCTACCGATCAGCAAAAGCCAGAATTGGCTCGTAACATCTTGAGAAAAGCCAAAGAATTCGGAGTTGATGTCGGAAGTCCGGCAATCTTAGAGTGGGCAAACCGACACTGACACCCACTTTGATCTCTTATTCACCAATATAACCGTATGTGTTTGGTAGCACATACGGTCATAGCAGGTTATTTACGCACCTGCAAAAAGCGTTTTGTCAAAGATCTGCGAACCGGCTCGTCATAGAGTTTCAAACTAATGTAAGCCAACACGATACTTCCGACAACTAATGCCACCGCCTCCGGCCATGCTTCCGCGAATGTAAGATTCTCCTTCTTCACCCACCCAAAATACAAGTATATAAGTGGATAATGTACCATATACAAAGGATAAGAGATATCCCCCAAGAATTTACAGATACGGGCGGAATGCTTATCGGTTGTTTTCCCGGAAGCCCCCAGATAAACAAGCATAGGGAATATTAGGATCGCACATACGGAATCATAGATACCGTTCATCCATAAAGCCTCGCCATTACCGACATATGGCATGGAGAGTAAAACGACGATCGCCAAGCTGCATATCCAAAAAGCTCCTTTGACAGGAATGGGCTTAAAAACGCGCGACATTAATAATCCGATAGAGAAAGAAAATAACACACGCAAGAAACCACCGATCAGATTGTATTCTTCCATCGTCCACCCCACACCCAGATGGCCCGCACCGGAAAAATTGAATATAGCGAACGAAGCCAATCCGATTCCCGCCAACACGACAAGCGCCGTAAGCGCCTTCGTTGACATCCGACGAATAAACAACGCATACATAATATTCCCGATATACTCAAAGAACAAAGACCAACTAGGCCCATTCAAGGGATACATCTCTCCATTCCCGCGGATCTCAGGCCCGGAGCCGGGTACAGCCGGTATCAAAAAAAGGTTGATAAGCAAAGCTAGCATCACCATGGATATGGAGACCTGCGTGCCATCCCACTTCTCACACCCTTGTATACAAAACGCGATAACTCCCAAAACAGCTCCAAGGACAACCATCGGATGCAAACGGATCAATCGACGTTTGATAAAATCCTTTGTCGTCATGGTTTTCCACCGGTCGTCATAGGCATAACCAATCACGAATCCCGATAGAATAAAAAAGAAATCAACGGCTAAATACCCGTGATTAAATCGTTGGTCGATAGGACTCGTCGCAAAGGCTTCGAATACATGATAAAATATAACCATTAGCGCGGCGACACCTCTCAATCCATCAAGAAGGTCATAATGAGGTTTTGTGTCCGCAAATGCGGCCGCTGAGATTTTTGAGTTTGACATTAATTGTTTGAGCTTATTTTTGATATTACTATTACTTCTAATTCCCGCAAAAATACAAAAAGACCCCATCTTTCACGTTATTAGACAGTTCTTTTTTCATTAGTTACACATAAATAAGGTCGCAAAATACGAAGTCCCCAGCAAAGCTTACGCCTGCCGGAGACTTGTTTCTTTATCCGTACTCCATCCTCACGGAGGTACTTACGGACCTCTTAATTTATTACTTTAGTATTAATATTAATCCAACTCCCGCCTGTTCATCCGTCACGGATTACTTGGGATCGAAACCCTCACGGGAATTGTTGATTATCTTATTTCATTATTCCTTTATTGAATATCCTTATTTTACAGCTACTTTCACTGTCTCGTTACCTACCGTTACGAATACTACACCAGCAGGAGCGGCGATAGTAGCGTTGTCGGAAGTAAGAACTGTCTCAGCAACTGTCTGGCCTAATACAGTACGAACGTAAGCAGTCTCGCCTGCGGCACCTTGGATAGTTACGACACCGTTACCGGCTACAACTACGATAGAAGATTCTTTTGCGTCGATAGATTCGTTGGCTGTCGGAACCTCTGTGCCAAGCGTGAAGACCATTGCTTTTTCTGGATTTGTTGTTAAACCTAACATACCATTCAAAGCATATACATAAGCTGTCTTATAAACATCACCCTCTTTGACCTTTCTTTGAGAAGAAACGAAATATTCATCATCTCCCTCCGCAAGTGTGATATTAAATTTGAACGCATCCAATCGATCTGTTGATTTCACGCTCTTGTCATCGTTAAGCTCCTTAACAACCTTAACGGTCTCACCTTTCACGATAGTAGTGATTGTATCAACCCCCGTAAGGATAGCCGGGCGGAAGATAACCTTCGTCTCAGACTTGCCTGAACCTTCCAAATAATATTTCTCGTCCGTATATTGTTGCGCAGAACCTTCAACGAAATAATGCAAAGAATCTGTCGGATTGAACATGAACATTCTCTCAGCCGGTTTTTCCTCACCTTCAGCCACCTCAATACCCTTAGAGATATAGAATGACGGAGTCTTAGCCTTGCTATCCGCTGTATCTAACCAGAAGATCATGCTTTCAGCGGACAAGATGCCCTCGTTGAAGCCATTCTTATTCAACTGATAGTTGATAGAGCCTAACATATTGTCGAAAGAAGCGTGACGAGGTTTAGCGGCCAATGACGGGTTGAACGGATTAGCGTCCAAAACCTCAACGTTAGCGTAAGCCTCATTCAAGGCTTTAGCTGCCATATAACGATCACCATCGAAAGAAACCTTCAAATCTGTTGTTCCAATTTTTGCTGTTTTCGCATTTGAACCAGTGGAACCCTCATAACTAAGCTTACCGTCTGTTACATCCTTCACCGCAACTAAAGAATAAGCGCCAGCGGCATTCTTAACAACAGCGAACTCTGTAGCGGCATCAGCAGCCTTATCTCTAGATGCGGCAGCGCCAAGATATTTAGCATCATCACCTTTGGCTTCCGTATAGCGTAAAACATAAGTCGGAACAACCAATGTATCGCCATCAGCCTTCATGACAACCTCTCCCTTATCATTCAAATAAGCGAAAGCATTTGTGCTTATCACATAATCCTCAACACCTTGCAGAGATTTAGTAGAATGATCTTTCGCTCCCTTTATTCTTTCCGGATAAAGAACGATTAAATTCTCCTCTTTGGTTGAAGCCTTCATTGTTTTAGTCGCATTGTCATCAATAGCGTAAAGAGCTTTCTCTCCGAATAACGCGTCCTTACCATTGAATGTCATCTTAAAGCCTTCAGCGATCTGAGTATCCGTGAATACCTTATATCCGTCCGTACGAGTCGTAGCGATCGTGTTGAACTTAACGGAAGTATTGTTTGCTAAAGCTAACGCTGTTGTTACACCCTTATTTGCGGCGATTGTTACATCAGTGCCGTTGTACTTAGCGTTAACTACCTTATAGCCACCTTCAGCACCATTAGGTTGTAAACGTAATACTAAATCATCACCAGTCTCACGGTTTGTCAATGTAAATTCATATTTGCCGTTGAAGCCAGAAACGATCCATTGTGATACCGGCATAGTGAAATCTACGCTATTATAAGCGGCGACACTTAAGCTTGAACCATCAGCAGGATCTATTGTCAAATACTTATGGTACTCAGTTTGTGAATCAGCCTCATCATTCTCACTCTTGGTTGAGCTAGTGAAGTAGATATTAACCACATTCTCAATGTTCTTCTTCAACAATACTGAAGCGTCAAGGTAAGAGTTTTCACCTAGTTGAGGATGGATAGCGGAATATTTCGTTCCTGACATTAGAACAGAAGTAACATAAGTTTTCGTATCAGAAACAGATGGCTTAACAGCAGCTACGTAAACCTTCGTCGCAGCTGTTGTTTGATCTTTTTTCTTATAATCAACAGTCAACGTCAATTTACCATCCTCATTCAATACGTCTTTCGCCGTAATCGTAAAGTTTGCGTTAGAGCAAGAGTCAGCGTTGGCTGTAGCAACCGATCCCTTCATCCAATACAAAGCATATCCCTCATTGTCTTGCTTACCATTGATGTCATAACGATTAGAGGGATCTAAAGCTAAGAATGTAATTTCTTGAGCCGCTGTCAAGATTGCGTCATTATCTGGAGTCTCTGCATTTACCGCACTAACAAATGCCTTAACTTTCTTCGAATCACCTTTCACGAAATAAGTACCGGCAGCCAACTTATTCTCATCAGAAGGTTGAGTTGCCGCAACCTCATCCGTAAATGATACGGGAACAACCTTATCAAACAAATTTCCAACCAGTTCATTCGTTGTATAATCGAATGACAATGTTGTGCCATTTGAATTATAGTCATTCAAATAAGCGGCATCAATACCCTCTGAGCAAGAGAATGCTTTCAAGCCATTCTTTACTTCTTTTGTAGGTACAGTTACTGTATACAAACCTGAGAATTTCAACTTGCCCTCTGATACAGCGAACTTAGCATTCAACTCAGAAAGATTGTTGCCGGTAGCGGCAGTCAACGCATTACCGTCTTTATCGGTAACTACCTGATAAGCCACACCACCAACATTAGCCCACAACTCAAAAGAGTTAGATGAATAATTACGGATAGTAAATACGACTCCTGTAGTCACATCACCGTCAGCATCACCAAAAGAAATAACCTTCTTTTTGTCCTTCGTCGTAAGAACATCTGTAACCTTCAACAACGTATTCTCAGACGCACCTAGATAAAAGCTCATTCCATTAGCAAGAGCCGTCTTATTCTCGCTATAGGAAATTACGGTCTTAGTCGTAAGATCAGTAGCGGCATACGCAGCATTAAAAGCAGGTCCACCTAGCAGTAAACCAGCTGTTAACAAGGTAAAAATCCTTTTGTTCATAAATTCAAAATTTAATATTAATAATAGTGTTAATTAAAGTCCATCCCGTCGTTTAGCACCCTTGTTTTACCCGAAAACGACTAGTCTAAACGATCGTCTAGATCTTGCGTTTTTTAAGGGGGTAAAAAGAATGGTTCGTGAAAGGAATCGGCTGTTTCGTAACGGATAGCCTATTTGATTGATAAGAAAGAGGATAAGGGGTGAAAAAAATAGCTCAGAAGGGTTGCAAGTATCGAAGAAACGCGTACCTTTGCAAATGACTAAAAGAATCG
>ENA-ORVG01000157-ORVG01000157.1-human-gut-metagenome-genome-assembly--contig:-NODE-157-length-94318-cov-6.507675_pt1 | contig 94318 bp, 111 predicted proteins | sample MGYA00242091_ERZ509233 | MGnify/ENA primary metagenome ERZ509233 (study PRJEB26280, sample SAMEA2338840) | human gut metagenome | biome: human gut; feature: human-associated habitat; material: faeces... | reverse complement strand
TGCCGACTTTGGCGAGATGTACCGTCATGCCGTAAGGCCCATGCCAGATCTGCCGATCAAGGGTTACGGAATGCTATCAGCAGGTCAATATGAGTTTCTGCCATGCTTTCTGCATGTCCTTGAGGACGCTCAGATCAGGCTTCAAATAATATCTGGCGGTGGTTTGGATGTCGGAGTGTCCGAGCTGCCGTGCGACCACGCTGATGTCGGTTCCGGCCTTGATCGCCAACGTGCCGAACGTGTGGCGCAGGTTGCGTGGAGGCACGCATGGCAGTTTCATGCGCCTGCACCAACTGCGGTAGTGGTTCGCCACTTGGTTCGCGTTCAGGTTGCCGACCAGTCGGCCGGTCTTCGTGCCGTGGCGTAGTTCCGCCAAGCGTTTGACCGCGAACCGTGGCAATGCGACGGTACGTCGACTCAGATCGGTCTTCGGTTCGGTCACGGTCTCATGGCCCGCCACCCACTGCACCGACCTTTTCACCGTGACGGTGCCGCGACGCAAATCCAAGTCGGCCCATTCCAAGCCGACCGACTCGCAGCGGCGCAATCCCGCGCACACGGACACCAATAGCCATGCTTCGAGCGGATGCCCGTAGAAGCCTTTCAACAGTCGTCGTACTTCCGGCGTGGATAGTACTTGCGGCTCGTAATGCCGTAGGTGTGGCAGGCGTATCTCGCGTCTGGTCACGTCGTTGTCCGTGACGCCACGCCGGTAGGCGAGCCTCAGTATCGCCCGCAGAACGGCCCAAGCCTTCCGTGCGGCGCCAGCCAGCTTGAACGAGCCTAGCCATTCCTCGATATCTGATGCAGTGATCGACTCCATATCGACACCACCCCACTTCGACTGGATATGACAACGGTAGGCCGATTCGTAGCCCACTCTTGTGCATTCACGGAGCCTCGCGCAGGACGGCCACCAGACATCATCCACGAACGTTCCCAACAGCATTCTTCTTACCTTTCACCTTGTGAAAACCCACAGTCGGCATTGTTCCGGCGAAACGTTCCGACCTGTGGGTTTTCCACCCGTTTTTCAAACCACTGTTCTAAAGGAGGACACGGATGACCAAGATCAATTTCGACTTCGGCAAACCCAGTGCAGGCGGCATCGTTGACCTGTCCAACGCTACTGTGAGTGTGATTCCCACCGAACGCTTCCGCAACGACTCACGCATCGTCGTGCGGGAAGGCTTCGAAGTCGCACTCGACGCGAAAGGCAAGGCGACCGTGACGGTTCCGCCGACCGACAACACCTTCTGCTACGAGGTCACAGTCGGACTGGACACGGACTTGTGGAAGTTCCGACGCTATGTGACCGTGCCTGACAGTACGACGGCCGTGGAGTTCGCGGATCTGGTCGATGTGGATTCGAACACCATGTCGCCGGCGCTTAACACTGGTGCGGCTTTGACGTATCTGCTGTCGTCCAGCTTGCAGGAGGCGCAGGCCATGTCGGCGGCGAATCCGGGTCAGATGGTGTTTTATCCGGAGGGTCAGGCTAAGACGGTGGCTTCCCAGATTCTGGAGGATCTGACCGGTGCCCGTGCCGTGGTGGAGGCTCAGAGCGCCGTGGCCGCTCAGGCCGCGAATGCCGCTCAGGCCGCGTCCGACGCTTCACAGGCCGCCAGCGCGCAGGTGACGGCGGTGGCCGACAGCATCACCGAATCGAAGACGGTCGTGGAATCCCATGCGAATGAGGCTCTGACGGCGATTGACGAGGCGGTGAAGAGCGTGAAGGACAAGGCTTCGGATGCGACCGGCGATGACAAGGCCGAGACCCCGGATGCCGCAGCCGACGGTTCGCAGGAGGCCTGACAATGGGCGTGCTATTGAACGGCGTGAGAGTGGGCGAACCCGTCATCGGCGTGGACGGACAGCCGGTCTTCTGGAACGCTCTCTACAACGGCGTGCAGGTATGGCCGCCAGCAGCCGAAACACTCGTGGACGTGTGGCTCAAACCTGTGGACTTCACGGCTCAGGCACTCTATGCCGACCATCCGGAAGTCAAGGTGGCCGCGCAGAAGGTCTTCGCCGACGGTCACATCGAAGACGCGTCCTTGACGCTTTCCACGGCGGATTCCACCGTGGCGAGCATCACTGGCGGCACGGTCAGCTTCGTGAGCGACGCTTCGAATTTCCTCGCCGTGCTCAAACAGGACGCGTTCAACGTCTGTCACGTGGCCATCGCGGAAGGCGGGAAGGCCTTGGGTGCCAAGCAGATCCTCGTGCAGCCCGACCGGCCTTCGACGGCTCCTGTCGGCAGCCTGTGGTGCCGCACGGAAAAGCTCCACAACGGCCTCCGGTATTACACCGGCAGTGTGGGCGACGATGCGAATGTCATGTGCTTCCTCATCGACCGTGTGCGCGAGGTGTGGCGCAGGGAATGGGATGGTTGGATGCTTTTGACCGGAAAAGAATTGTGATGAGACGAAAACTTGCCTATTCGAGCCATACGACGGTGCCTAACAAGCGCATCGATATCGGCAGTCTCCCGCAGGGTGGCTGGCATGTCAGCAAGACGGGCGGCATCCTCTTCGTGGGCGACACCAACTGGAAACGTTACGCCAATATGGGCGAGGCCATGAATGAAGCGGAATTCCATCTGGACAAGACCACGGACATGCTGATGCAGCCACAGGATGGGACCACCTGCCGTGATATCGCCATCGAATCGAAACCCGCATATGACATTTTCGTCTTGGGGGGGGGGCTTCCGAGCTTCTTCACCGCGCAGACCGCGCCGTACGCGATTCCGGCCGGTGGTGTGGGGCATCCCGCTTAGTCCTTGTTTTGAATGGGGGCTGGCGGCATGAGACTCGTGAACCGATGCAACGATCCGAATTGCGAGCGGAAGATACGAACATGGGATTCCACGGGTACTCTTGCCGTCACACAGGATGTCAGGCACTGGAAATACAGCATCCCGAAAGGGTCGGCGCTTATTCCACAGAAAATGTCAGACTGTCTGCTGTTGGAGCTGACGCCTGCAAGCGTATGGATCTCCATAATCGTGGAGAACTCGGCCTTGCTTTGCAGGTCGTCCGATGGTCTGATGGTCGTGGACATATCCAAGGAGAGTCGGAATATCGTCGGCATCAGGGCGCTATACGAAGCGTTGGAGGTCACGCCAATCGGCATGTGCTTCATCGGGTTGAGCGAGTGGCCGATTTTGCAGGAGGTTGGCGCTCGTATCTTCGCCGCCGATACCGCCCCCTATTAGCCCTCAGTTTGGGGGTGGCCGCGTGAGAATCAGGAATCTCTACGATCCGCCGGCGTTGAAGGACCGTGATCCGGTGGTGCCGTGGGTGCCGGCTGGCATGACGGCCAGCGCGAGGGTCACAGCCGAGGGGTGCGAGATAACCGTCACCGGCGAAGATGCTGGCTGGTTGTATCCGCCAACACCACGGCCTGATGGACTGGCGAACGTCGTGTGGCAGAAGAAGGACGGCTCGTATCTCATCGGCCTCAGGAACAACTTGACTGCGCCGATACCTGTTGGCGTTACGGTGCTGACCCGCCTGTGTGGTTTCGATGACCGTTCGCTCGTGGACATACTGCAGAACGTCGGATTGCCGCTCGTGTTCGCCGCCACCGACCACCCGTATTAAACCAACCACAGCCCCGCCACGTGCGGGGCTTTTCCATAAAGGAGATGTAATGTGCTGCAAAATTTCCTAGCCGGTTTCGGCGGCGTAGGAGGCGCGTGCGCCCTCATCACGCTCGGACTTAAAGTCTGGCCGGGCGCGTTGGAAGCGTTGGCCACCGGCCTGTATTCGCACGTGCAACCGGAACGGCTGCCATACGATTCGCCGCTCTCGCAGCATTTCGCCAAGACACGGCAGCTTGGCGAACGCACCGAGAAATTCGACGAGCGCATGGACGAACTCTGTCGCGACACGATCAAAAACACGTTGATCTCACTGATGTACGGCGACCGCACGACCGACCATAGCGAGGCCGTCCGATACGAGTTGGCGAAGCTTGAGAAATTGGACGCGCAATGCTGGATAGTCAACGCCGCCGAAAAATACCTGGAGGACAGGCAATGACGGCCAGCATGCTCGCTTTGACGTCCGTTGCCGCAGTGTTCGTCGTGCTGCTGCTTGCGGTGGCGTGGCTGTTGTGGCGTGGCCATGACGTGCCGGTATGGCTCACCTGTATTACGACGCTGCTTTTGGCCGCGTTCGTGCTCGTCTGCGTCGTTCTGCTCATGCTGCCGCTCCTGCGACTGCTGGAGATGGCCGTCATGATATGGGCGCTCGCAGTGGCGTAAAACCATCAAAAAAGGAGGAAAAAATATGAAATCATGGGAGAATCTGGAAGCGGACGAGGATCTCATCCTCTCCACCCACATGACCAAGGGACGCCAGGGATGCAAGATCGACAAGATCGTCGTGCATCATAATGGCGGCAACCTGACCGGCAAGGGCTGCTACGACGTGTGGCAGACCCGTGAGGCTTCCGCGCACTATCAGACGGCGGCGGACGGCAGAATCACGCAGCTCGTCTGGGACACCGATACGGCATGGCATTCGGGCGACTGGAACGCGAATCTCACGTCCATCGGCGTGGAGCATGCGGACATCTCGGCCGACCCGTGGATGATCTCCGAAGCGACCTTGGATAATGGCGCGCATCTGGTGGCCGCGCTCTGCAAGCATTACGGCCTCGGACGCCCTCAGTGGGGCGTCAACGTGTTCCCGCACAGTCATTTCTCCTCGACCGCCTGCCCCGCATCCATCGCCGGAAGCCAGAACGCGGACTACATGGCTCGCGCCCAGGCATGGTATGACAGGATGACCGGCGCTACGGCGCCGACGCCCACCGTCCAGCCGACGCAGTCCGCCACGGCATCGTCCGCCGCAAACGTGCTGCAGGGCACGTATCGTGTGGCCGTGGACGGGCTCAACGTGCGCGACCGTCCGAGTGTTTCCGGCAATGTGGTCGCCACCTATTCCAACGGCCAGACCGTCAATCTGGACCATTGGGGCACGGTCGCGGACGGCTACATCTGGGGCCGCTACGTGGCTTACAGCGGAGCCGTGCGCTACATCGCGCTGGCTCCCGCGGACAAGTCAAACTGGTATCTCGTCAAAGACTGAAAGGAGAGGTATTAATGGCAGAACATGCAGCATCATCCACTTTGGAGACAACCATCGCCAATCTCACCGACGAGCGCGAGGACGGCACCGACAACGTGCAGTCCGACAGCGCGTACACGCCAGTATTCTCGAAGCAGGTGCGTACCGTCGTCTACGTGTTGGGCCTGATCGCTTCGTGCGTCGGCCTTGGCTTCATGACGTTCGGTGATGCGGCTGTCGGCGGTTACATCTCGACCGTGGCCGGCTTCATCGCCAGCGGTCTTGGCGTCGCCTACAACCCGCTGCGCAACGCCTGACCGTGATTACTTTTCGGGTGTGAGACTCAACATCGGGTGTGGAAAAATTTGCGGCACTGTAGTGTTCGTGGAATTTTTTACACCCGTTTTTTAACATGTGCCCCTCTCTCAGCTGATGCTGGGGGAGGGGGTTTTTCTGCGTTTCAGGTAGAATCTTCGTATGCTCAGAATCGATGAACGTGAACTCAAGGCGAAACTCAACGAGCATAAAAGCTTGATCGGACGGGGCTCGGTTGGTGACGGAATCGGCAATCTCGTCGCCGGAGTGTTCTATATACTTACCGTCCGGACGACTTCTGGACTGCGGCAGTCGACACAATGGACTCTTTATGGCCTAGGCGCTATCATCATTGTTATCGGCGTGGCCGCGTTGTTCTCCAAAAGACTCAGTGCCGCGAAGCTCTACAAGGAAATCGAGACGATGAACAGACGGCCCAGCTCTCTTATCGCTGTCAAGGATGGCGGGAAACTGTCCAACAGGTATCTAACCTACTATGACGAGCCTTGGGGATGCTGGTTTCTGCCGAATCACAGTTCGCGCGACTCGTATTCAGAGGACAAGGCCAGAATGTCTGAATACCTTTCCACTGAATTCAAGATACCGGAAGACGATTTCACCCTTGGTTTTCTTGGGACCACTACGAGCGCGAAATGGTCCACGGAGCATAATGAGGAACGCACTTATGATTACCGGCTGTATACGGCGACGGTGTCCGTCCTTCCCGCGGATTGGCGGTTGGATGGCGAGTTCATCGTCGGTTCGAAGCGTTGCCGTTGGATGACTTTGGATGATATGCGGAACGACCCGAAGATTTACGAGATCAACTCCGATGTCATTCAGATGCTCGGCGATCGCATCTGATTTGATTGGATGGTTTTAGGGTCTTCGCCTGGAATGTTTTCTGGGTGAAGACCCTTTTCGTTACTCTGTTTTGTTTTTGCGTGGCCTTCCTCCGCCGACACCGCGGCCGGGGCGTTGTGTGTTCCATTGGTCGATGGTGTCGGGGAGCCAGCCGCGCGTGCGGCCTATTAGGGCGTCCGGTTGGGGGAGCTTGTAGGCGCTGACGGCGGCGGTGCTGATGCCGAGACGTCTGGCCACGTCGGTGACGCTCAGGTATTCGATGGTCATGTCAGTCCTTCCTTCCGGCGCTGAGCGCGAAGACGGCGCTGACGATGGCGCATCCGGCGGTGAGCGCGAACGGCCAGCCGAACCATGCGCTGGCGGCGGTTCCGAGCGCGAACACCGCGCTGACTATCGATTCCGTTCTCATGATGTCCCATGGCATAATCGGAGATATGGGGTTCCGGCCCCTACGACTGGCCGGAACCCTTGCTCACTTTTTCTTCTTCGGTTTCCGTCTCATCTCCTTGATGAGTCCGGTCACTGCTTTGATGAGGGCCGCGATGCTCGCGGCGAGAAGCGAGATGCTGGTGATTATCTCCGATGGTGTCATGTTCACCTCCTTTCCTTGATATAAACTATATTAGCATAGTAAATAAAGTATTGCAAGCCGAAACACAAAAAAACAGAGAAAAAATCAACGGATTGATAGACTTGATGCCACGCAAACGAAGGGGCGAGCATGGCCTACACAATCAGACAATACGCCACCAAAGACGGAAAAAGATACGAAGTCAGATACCGCAAACCGGACGGAACGCCCACAGGCAAAAGAGGATTCCGCCGCAAGATGGACGCGGATGCGTGGGGCGCGGCCAACGTGACCACCGCGAAAAGCGTCGGAGCCTACATCGACCCACAGGCCGGAAGACGCTTGGTTGAAGACTTCTGGGGGCCATGGCTGGCCGCGAAAAAGACCAAGGCTAAACCAAGCTACATCAAGTCATTGGAGGATGCTTGGCGCGCGCATGTCAGGCCTCAATGGGGAGTACGCGAAGTCCAGTCCATCACAAGGGACGAGGTGCAGCGGTGGGTCACCGATCTGGCTGGCAGGCGCAGCGCGTCAGTGACCATCCGTGCTGAAAACCTCCTGCGCAGTCTCATGGAAAGAGCCAAGGAGGACAAGTGCATCCACGACAACCCATGCGGCAGCATCGAACTGCCGCGCAAACAGCGCCGGCGCCACGTGTATCTGACAGCCGACGAACTCTCGCGGGTGGCGTTGCATTGTGGCTGGCGTGAGCCTATCGTGCTCACGTTGGGCTTGTGCGGCATGCGTTGGGGCGAACTCGTCGCCCTGCGTGTGGAGGACGTTGACCTGCAACGATGCAGGCTCCATATCTGGCGTAGCATCACCAGACTGTCCAGCGAGATGGTGGAGACGGATCCGAAAACCCATGAGGGACGCTCCGTCATGTTTCCGCGGATCCTGCGGCCGCTGCTTGAAGAGCAATGCGGCGGACGTGGCCCGTCAGATTTTCTTTTCACGGCTCCAGGCAAGCCGTTGGACGAGCCCATGACGAACGGTTGGAATCCGACCAGGAGCGACGGGTGGTTCGCGGTCGCGCTGCGCAGGGCCGGCATCGAGCGTGGGCATATGACGATCCATGACCTGCGGCATACCGCCGCGAGCCTCATGGTGCAGTCTGGCGCGAACGTCAAGACCGTGCAGCGGCAGCTCGGCCATAAGTCGGCCGCGATGACGTTGGACGTGTACGCCGACCTGTTCGACGAGGATCTGGACGACCTGTCGGAGCGCATGGGCGGTCTGCTGTTTTCGCAGGATGTGGGCAAAATGTGGGCGCAGACCGTCGAGAATGTTTCGGAAACGTTGGAATCGGTGGGGGTTGACCGTTGAACGATTGCGGGTTCGATTCCCGCTGGCGGCACCGAATGACGTTGTGAAATATTGCTGGATAGCACGTACGAAACAATCCGTTATTACACTGGCGGCATTGATAACCCCAAGTAGCCGACTGGAACGGAAAAAGTATGACGTCGAAAGATATCAAGCCAGTAATCGAACAGCCCGATACGGAAATTCCGCTGATGCTCTCCCAAGCGATTATCGTCGCAGGAGTTTTGGCTGTGGGCGAACTGGCTTGTTCTCCGCTGTATTTCTCGTTGTTGAAGGCGTCGTTGGCGTTGATCCCATGGGCTATGGAAGCGGTGTTCATGGCAGTGGCGTTCACGTTCGTTGTGGGCTTTGCGCTGCTGTGGTGCGCCGAATCGTTCACGCTCAAAATGCGTGAACGGTTCCGACCGTTCGCATATGCGATTGTTGGACTTATCGGTTACGGTGCGTGGAGCCTGCTGGTGTTCTCCGCCACCATCAATTCCGTGCTTGCCATGGTGGGGGAGAGTGTGCTCACCAATGGCCAGATTGGTGCGATTGCGTTGAATGGCGCAGCGCTTGGTTTCGTCGCCTTCCTGTTCGCCAAGTTACTTGACGTTAAACTCGGCAATCGTAAAACCACGGCCATTATCATGCTGGTGGTGGAAGTTACGGCCGCCATCATTGGTTTGATCATTATGATTCTCATGTTCCGTGCATTGTATGCAGCCTGAGCAAGGCACCTGAGAAGCAAGGCGACGATTGGTATGTTCAGTATTCTCGAAATGTTCAAGATAGGCGTTGGACCAAGTTCCTCACATACTGTTGGTCCGATGGTGGCGGCATGCAAATTTGTCGAATCGCTTGAACATACGGGAACGCTTGGCCGTGTGAGACGCGTGCGTACGGTACTGTATGGATCTCTTGCGTTGACGGGTTTGGGGCACGGTACCGATCGCGCGACTGTGGCAGGTCTGGAAGGTAACATGCCGCAAACCGTCGATACGGACCATGTGAACATCATTCGTCATGAATGCGAGTCGAGTGGGGAACTGCTGCTGGCTGGTAAGCATCGCATCGATTTCGACTATGCGCATGATGTGGTGATGGACGTGTGGCATCGCTTGGCCGCGCACCCTAATGGCATGCGTTTCCAGGCATTTGACCAGCAGAACAATCTTGTTGACGAACAGGTCTGGTATTCCATCGGTGGAGGCTTCGTACGGCAAGGCAATGCCGAGGATCTGATGATCGGCATTCATGAGCGTCCGCCGATCGGAACGTCTTTCGCCGATCAGCAGAGTGATTCCTCACTTGATGACGGCTCGGATGTGCCATATCCATTCACGTCATGCGACGATCTCATTGCATTATGCGAGAAGCAACATATGAGTATCGCCGACATTGTGTGGGCCAACGAAACGGCCATGCAGTCGGCGGTGCAGGTTCGCAGCGAACTGGATAACGTGTGGCGGGTGATGCGTCGTTGCGTACAGCACGGATGCCATACGTCGCAGACCGTGTTGCCCGGCGGTTTGAATGCGCCCCGCAGGGCACCGAAAATGTATGCAAGGCTTGCCTCGAACAGTGATGTGCTTGCGCGAGACAAGAAACGCGCGGATGCGGTGCTCGAATCGTCGGATGCGGCATGGGTGGATTTGTTCGCTTTGGCGGTGTCGGAGGAAAACGCCGGCGGTGGGCGAATCGTCACCGCACCGACCAACGGTGCTGCAGGAATCATTCCGGCAGTGCTTCACTATTACTGGCATTTCGTTGACCATGCGAACGAAGAGGGTGTTATTACCTTCCTGCTCACTGCAGGCGCGGTAGGGTACCTGTTTAAACGCAATGCCTCCATTTCCGGTGCGGAAGTCGGATGCCAGGGAGAAGTCGGTACGGCATGTTCGATGGCTGCGGCCGGTTTGTGCGCGGTGATGGGCGGTACTCCACAGCAAGTGGAGAACGCTGCGGAAATCGGCATCGAGCATAATCTGGGACTGACCTGTGATCCCGTGGGAGGTTTGGTACAGATTCCATGCATCGAACGCAACGCCATGGCTGCGAACACTGCCATCAACGCGGTTCGTATGGCCATGCTGGGAGATGGAACGCATATCGTGACCCTCGATCAGGCCATTAAAACCATGAAAGACACGGGCGAAGACATGATGTCCAAGTATAAAGAAACCTCAAAAGGTGGTTTGGCGGTCAATGTCGTTGAATGCTAGCGGTGGTTGGTGCTAGTCTAGGTGGCATTGTGCTTTTCAAGGAGGTTCACCATGGCATCTCAAATGCCCGTTGTCAATGTTGAGTTCGGCGATCGCCCGACCATCGAATTCCCGTCCGAGACCGCTCCGGCAGGTCTGAAGGTTGTGGAGCTGCTCGAGGGCAATGGCCCGATGGTTCGCCGCGGCGACACCGTCACCGTTAACTATCACGGTGTGGTCTGGGGCAAAGACACCCCGTTCGATTCCAGCTTCGACCGTCACCAGCCGGCCAGCTTCGGCATCGGTGTCGGCCAGGTCATCAAGGGTTGGGACCAGACCGTTCCGGGGCACAACGTCGGTTCCCGCTTGGTGGTATCCATTCCGCCGGAGTATGGCTATGGTTCCCGTGGCGTTCCGCAGGCCGGCATCGGCGGCGAAGACACCCTGGTGTTCGTGATCGACATCATCTCCACCCGCTGAAACTAAGCGGCATAGAGTAATTTCCAAGGTCAAGGAGGCAACATGGCCGAAGAAAAAACGCTTCTGCTGACGCAGGAAGCTTATGACAAGATGAAGGAAGAGCTCGCTTGGCGCGAAGGCGAGTATCGCGACGAAATCCTTTCCAAGGTTTCCGCGGCACGCGCCGAGGGCGATTTGAGCGAAAACGGCGGCTATCAGGCCGCTCGTGAGGCTCAGCGAGTAAATCAGGGCCGCATCGAGGAACTGACCGTCAAGCTGCGCAACGCGAAGATTCTGACCGCGCCCAAGGCCGGCGAAGTCGGCGACGGTTCTTTGGTGACGCTGGATGTCAACGGACGTGAAATGGTCTACGTGCTTGGCACGCGTGACCTGTCCATCGCCACGGACTACAGCATCATCAGCCCGGAATCCCCGATCGGCGCGGCCATCAACGGCGCTCACGAGGGAGACACGGTGTCGTATACGGCTCCGAACGGACGTGAGATTTCCGTGACCATCAAGGAAGCCAAGCCGCTCGCCTGAGTGATGTTCGTCATAAGCTGAATCTGATATTCCAGCGATATAAATACAAGGCTGGTTCATCGAATACAACGGATGAACCAGCCTTTTCGTATATTTCGTCAAACTGCAATCAGATATGATCTGAACTTACGTCCATAGCTGCACGATCACCATGTAGATCGCCACCATATGGCATGCGTAACCGGCGACGGTGCCGCAGTGGAAAATCTCATGGAAGCCGAACACCTTCGGCCATGGATCGGGCTTACGTAGCGCGTATACGATGGCTCCGGCGATATAGCAGGCTCCGCCTGCGGCCAACAGCACCACAACCGCCGGACCGGCATATGGCGAAATCCAGAACAATCCCATGAATGCCACTCCGGAAACACCGAAAATAATATACACAATCACGTAAAGCCAGCGTGGGGCGCTGATCCAGATGACGTGAATGATGAGCGCCACGGTAGTGCAGATCCACATGCCCGCGATGATTGAATTGCGCCAGAACGGTTCGAGTGCAAAGGAGACCGGCGTATAAGTGCCTGCGATCAGCAGGAAGATATTCATATGGTCGATGCGTCGTAGCACATCCGTGACGCGAGGTGACCAATCGCCCAAATGGTAGCAGGCGGAATTGCCGAACAATACCAGCGAACACGTCATGAACACGGCGCAGGCCCACTTCAAACCGGTACCGTGTGCCAGGCAGATCAGCACGATGCCGGCCGCCAATGCCAGAGGAGTGGCCACGGCATGAATCCAGCCGCGCATCGCCGGCTTGGGGCGACCGTGCACGTCAAGACGAATCTTACGTTCGATCTCCGCCGGAGTGATGCCTTCTATTTTCGCGGCACGAGCTTCGCCCTTGGCTATAGCCATTTTCGCCTTGCCGTCGGCCTTCTTGCGGATGTTCTCGGCCTTGTTGCGTGCCTTCACGCGAATAATATCGGCCTTGGCTTGAAGGGCCTGTTCGCGTGCCTCGGCGATGATCGCTCGTTTTTCCTCGATCTCTACGTCTGTGGGTTTCGCCATCTGTGTGCCTCCACTGTAAGTTACGGAACCGTAACCTACGTTACCGTAACTCATGGATATGTCAATATTGCTTTTCCTGCAATATGCGTCGTGTCGTGCAAAACCTCTGGTGTGATGCGTATGATGGAGCGCATGGCTGATTTCTCACATATCTTGACGACCCGTCCCGATTTCGATGACGAAGATCGTGAATGGCTGCATCATCTGGTCGCCGACTGGCAGGTGATCGCCGACCTGAGTTTTGCTGATCTGCTGCTCATTCTGCAAAATGGCGAGGGCAAATACATTATTGCCGAACAGTGTCGTCCATCCACGGTGATGAGCCTGAGGGCCGACGATGTGGTCGGCGACGTTGTCGAGGAGGAAATGAGCGCTGAATTGGATGCCGCGATGGCTTCCGAATCGGTGTTCCGTTCCACGGTGCTCCGCACTGTGGGCGAGTCCACGGTGTGCAATGTGTACGCGCCGGTGCGTCATAATGGCAAGACGCTGGGCTTGGTGGTACGTGAGACGAATATGGCCACCCGGGAGTCGAACGGACGTTACGAATCCGAAAGCATCAGCGCAGGTAAGCAGCTGTATGAGATGATTCCTCGCGGTCAGTTCCCATATCGTAATCCGATTATGAACCAGCGTCACAATGCGCGTGTGGCGGACGGCTTCATCGTGCTCACCGTCGAAGGTATCGTGCGATATGCTTCGCCGAATGCCATCAGCTGCTTCCGACGTTTGGGATCGGTCAGCACCATGCAGGGGGAGTATCTGAGCGAAATCGGCACCAAATTGCTGCGCGAGAACGATCCCGTGCTGGAAACCTTGCCTCTGGTGCTCAGTGGCAAAGCCGCCGTCGATTCCGAACTCGATGCCAACAAGTCCGCGGTGTCCATGCGTTCGCTGCCGTTGATGGATGCCAATGGCCGCGTTGGCGCTGTTGTGCTATGTCGCGACGTGACTGAGCTTCGCCGTCGTGAAAAGGAACTGCAGACCAAGGATGCGACGATTTCCGAAATCCACCATCGCGTCAAGAACAACCTTCAGGCGGTTTCCGCATTGCTGCGACTGCAGGCACGTAAGACCAAGTCCGAAGAGGTCAAGAAAGAGCTGAAAGAGGCGCAGCGTCGTGTACAAACCATCGCCATGGTCCATGAAGGCTTGAGCCAGACCGCCGATGAAATCGTCGATTACGACAAGGTCATTTCCAGCCTGTTGAAGATGGCGGTGGATTTGGCCACCATGCGTGACCAGCATATCGACATCGACTTCATCGGCAGATTCGGCATGATGCCGGCGCAGGATGCCACGCCGTTGTCATTGGTGCTGACCGAGCTGATCACCAATTCCGTGGAACATGGCTTCGAAGGTCGCAAAGAAGGTCATATCACGATTTCCGTGGGACGCGGTGGCAACAACCTCAATGTTGTGGTCGAAGACGATGGCACGGGCTTGGCCAATGAGGAGCATGATGGTATGGCACGTTCCTCCGGATCCGGTTTGGGAACGCAGATCATCAGCACGTTCGTCAACAACGATTTCGGAGGCACGGTCCGTTGGGAGCCCCGTCGTGGCGGTGGCACCCGAGTAGTGCTCGATATGAAGCTGCGTGCGGCGCAGGAACGATAGGAAAGATACGAAAATGTCCGGTTGACCAGGGGAAGTCAACCGGACATTTTCGTTGTAAGTCGCTATTCGCAGAGCGTATGCAATGATGGATCTTTGAAAATTTCAGATCTGCATCTGCATGGCTTGGGAGCGGCGGGCACGCATGGCACGGCGCTTGAGCGCACGACGTTCGTCTTCGCTCAAACCGCCCCAAACACCGTAATCCTGATTGGTGTCAAGCGCGCACTTCAGGCACGCGTCAATCACCTTGCAGGTGCGGCAGACGGCCTTGGCCTCTTCGATCTGCTGATAGGCGGCGCCTGTATTGCCGACCGGGAAAAACAGCTCCGGATCCTTGTCGCGGCATGCGGCCTTGGCGCGCCAGTCAAAAGCACTGCTCATATAATCGCCTTCCTCTTGCCATGTACGGCATGTAAGTCCGTTACTCAGATAACCACGAATCGCGCGACTTTTCAAGAGTCTTCGCGAAAAGAATCCCACGAATCGTTAAAAACCTTGGAATTCCACGCACTGAATAGGGCATGCTTTGGCCTGTTGCATGAGCACGCCACGACCTGGGAGGGTATAGTCGTCGGCTGCGAACCCGTCCAGAATTGCGCCGGGAATGCCGAGCATCAGATCGTTGGAACGTTCTCCGCAGGGGAACGCCACACGAGTCGGACATCGGTCCAGCAGTGCGGAAATAGGTTTTTCCACCGCGGCAATCACTGTGATATTGGGATTGACCAACGCCTCACGCAATTCGTTCGCTTCAGGCGCAGAGGAAAAGGGATTAAGCGCTTCGTCCGCATCATCCACAATCCAGATGGTTCGCTTATGCGACGGTAAGGGTTTGCCGTCATCCGTCACCATGCCATGTTCGGTTTTGCGTGTGAAACGAATATTGGCGCAACCCGTGTCATATAGCCAGCGTGCGCAATGCAACAGTAGATTGGTTTTGCCGCTGCCGTAGGCACCGATGATGGCGATATTCTGTTGGCTCACGTCAAGAATGGCGGTATACACCAATACGCCATCGTCGGCAAGCGCAAAGGGAACGTTATGCCATGACTGGTTTGATGGGATGGAAAGATCGGATTGCGTTGCATGTTGCGTGAGAGGCTCGGAAAACAGGAGATCGGGGCGTTTGCAGGCGTGGAATCGTGCGGCCGTTCCAATATTGCGGACAAGTCGGTTGACATCGCGGACCGCGCTGCATAGGAAAGGTGTGGTGTGTTGTCCGTCATTGCAATAGGCTGCACCGGGAATGCTGGGAGGAATCAGCGCTGCGTCACGTATGCCGATCAATTCGTTCGACTGCATTTGGTCTGTAACCCGTAAGCATATGCTCAGCGAGATATTAGCTTTCATGTCGGCATGGACTTGGCCCATAGGATATTGCGTGCAGACGATCAGATGCATGCCAAGGGAACGGCCAAGTGACGCAAGACGATTCAGCCGTTGCATATAGTCGGGCAGACGGTCTCGAAGCGCATGGAATTCATCGATGACCACAACCAGTCGTGCCGGAGGCCGGACCAATTGGTCGAATCTGGAAACACGTTCGGCGCTGACCAGAGCCTCACGACGCACCAATTCCTGTTCAATGGCATTCAACGCGCGAATCGCGTGGAACAAATCAAGATCGCAGACATTGCCAACGGTGTGGGGAAGATGTTCCAAAGCGTTGAATGTCGATCCTCCTTTGAAATCCAAAAACACAAAATGCAGATCATCAGGGCTGTATTGCATGGCGAGCGACAAGCACCAACTGATGAGCAATTCCGATTTTCCCGAACCCGTGGTGCCTGCTACCATGGCATGCGGTCCTGATCGTTGCAGATCCGTGCGAAACAAGCCATGCTCCGTGACTCCTATAGGGCAGGATGATGTGGAGGAAAGCCATGTTCGTGTGATGGTGCGCCAAGGCAGCGCGTCCTCGTCCAGAGCGTAGAACCGCTCGAAACACATATGGGGCATTGCGGCGAACGGCGAATGGCTGTTTTGCCTTGCGGTCTCCACCACCTTTGCATAGGTGGTGGAGACCGGTTCGTCATGCTGCTGCTTCTGATTGGAACGCAACGCCATGGATGCCAGAGACAACGCGCTGCTGATGAGTCCAGGAGCAAGCATGGCCACATATAGCCATTGCCGTTGCGCGATCATTATGACAAGCATGACAAGTTGCGATAATACCGGCGCGGCCCAGCTGATGAGCATCAGCCGATCCTCATTGAATCCATTGGTATGCTTGCGCTTGGTTTTGCTGTTCATGCCGTCATTGTGAACAGCAGTGGCGGATGGACGCAAGCGAGAATCAGGGTTGTGGTCGGAGGATATGGTTATCCACATCCTGACCACAACCCTCAACTTTGCTGTTCGGCGAGCGTGCCTACAGTGCCAGCCCGATGGGTCCCCTTAGCCAATTCGGAGAACAGTTCGAGGTTCTTACCCTCGTCCAAGAGCACGCTTGAGCCGACACCATCAACGTAGTAGTCGGGATCGGTCCAATAAACGCTTCCTGAAATGCCTTGATCCCCAGAAGCGCTTTTGAACGCCAAAGCCATGCGCATCAGCGATGAGGTCGAAGCCTTTTCATCCACGGTTACGGAGCCCAACGCAGCCTCCGCAACTTTTTTGACCTTGCCGAAGTTCAGCAGCGTATCCTTGGACGCGCCCTTTTTCACTATGGCGTTGATGACCTGACGTTGACGGGCTGCACGACCGAAATCGCCTTGCGCGTCCGCGTAACGCATACGAGAAAACGCAAGCGCGGTGGTGCCGTCGGCGGTATGGCAGCCGGCAGTCCAGTTCAACTGGGAGTACGGATCGCTTACATCCTGGTCGTAGCACAATTCGACGCCTCCTAAAGCGTCGACCACTTTGACCAGACCCCCGAATTGCACCATTGCCACGTGGTTGATTTTTTGCCCGGTGATGTCTTCGACTTCGTTAACCAGTTGTTTGCCGTTGTACAGTTGGGCGACGGCGTTGATTTTCATGTAACTCTGGTCGATTTCCACCAAGGAATCACGCGGAATGGAAATCAGTGAGGAAGGTCCGGATTTCGGTTTGGTGAGTACCAGAATGGTGTCTGTTCTGAAACCGGTCACGTCGCCAGCGTCACCAACGGTGCCTTCGCGTTCGTCGGAACCGAGGATCAGCCAGCTTTCGCCAGCGGTATCGGCTTTGTTCGTCAACCAAGACTGTTTGTTGAGCTGTCCATCCACCCAATTCCATGCGGAGAATATCGACAGTCCCAAGGCGAGAATCACAGCAAGGAAAAACGCGAGAATGACCCGCCCCATATGTCGTTTTCTGTGGGGGAGCACGGCTTTCGCAGTGGATTGGAATCCTGTTGTGCTATTGCCGGACAAAGGTTGTCTGGGCGTGTTCTGTCGCGTTGTTCGTGGCATGCCAGTGGGTATGGAGGAGGATCCTCGTACCTGCTGAGACGCACGGTGATTGTTCGGAGCTGAAGCAGGAGCAAACGATGCAGGAGACGATGATGCCGACTTACGTGGTCTGCTGGTGGAGTTTGCGGCAGGACGGAAACTCTGTGGAACGCTGGAACCGGATGGAGTTACGGATGATGGTTGCGCTGTACGCCTGCTGGCGTGCGGGGCACTTGAGCGCGATGGCTGTGCGGCAGGCGAAAAACTCGGAATTGACGGAGAGCCGGATTGAGAAGGAATTGTGGATTTGTGAGGCTGTGATTCCGTCTTCTTCCGTCCTGCGGACGGGATGAAGCTCGGTGGTGCGGGCATGGGGTCCTTGCCGCCGTTCTCTTCACTCATACAATATCCTCCAAAAAGAAATCCGTTCCTACACCATTTACACCGTGTAGGAACGGATTCGGTGAAAGCGGTCTAGCTCTTTGCGGGAACGGCACAAACTGTCGCGTTGAGGTAACGATCGGCAAGTCCGATGTACTGCCCGGTAAGAGCGTCATGGATGGAGCCATCTTCCGGATCGACGGTGCCACCGGTGTTCGGATCGATAAGCGTGCCATCGGCTTGCGTGATCAGACCAGTGACCGGATCAGGCGTCTGTGCGGCTTCCTGGGAACCCGTGTTGTCAGTGCCCATATTATCCGTATTGTCAGTGCCATCCGTCGAATTATCGGAAGAACCGTCGGAATTGCCTGCGGTATTGGCATCCGTGTTCGCGTCGGATTCGTCGGAACCATAAATCGGCTTGTCCGCGCGCATCTTCTCCCATAGCGTCTCCGCCTCATCGGTCCAGACCGAACGATTCGGGTCCGACGGCGCGGATACTACCGGAACGGTCTGCGAATACAGGTTGGACAGATTGAAATCCTTGAGGCTCATGGCAAGACCTGCAAGCGCTGCGGTATCGGCCATGCCTTGCGAGATATAGAGTGATTGCAAGGCTGATTTCGCTAGCTGGTAGAGCTGTGCGGTGTCAGTAAAGAGGTTCTTGCTGAGCGCTTCGTTCATCAACTGTTTGATGAGGTATTGCTGTCTGGTTGTTCGTGATGTGTCGGATCCGTCTCCCAGACCATGGCGGGTTCGTGCGTACTGCGTTGCCTGGTGTCCGTCCAGATGGTGCAGGCCCTTGGTGAGTTGCAGGCTGGTGTAGGGGTCGTCGACGTCCTGTGGGATGCACAGGTCGACTCCGCCTACGGCATTGATCATTTTGACCAGTCCTGCGAAATCCACGACGATGAAGTTTTGAATGTTCAGTCCGGTGAGGCTGTTCACTGCATTCAGGGTGCAGCTTGCGGCTGAAGCGAGATCGCCGCCGGTCTGGTATGCGTTCGCGAAAATCGAGTTGAACATCACATTGTATTGCGCGGGAATCGTGCCGTTGGTCGTTTCGCACTGCGGTATGTCCACTAGGGAGTCGCGCGGAATGGAAACGAGATTGATTTTGGTGCGGTCCGCGGAAATCTGCGCCACCATTGTGGTGTCGGCCTGATGGTTGCCTACCACGTCGTCGAAGTTGCCTCCGACGGACTGGTTCTCTTCGCCATCGCGGGAATCCTGCCCGATGAGTACGAATTCGATGGGTTTGCCGGAGTTGGGATCGATGATCGAGGTGTTGGCGTCAAGTGAGCCTTGTCCGATGATTTCGACCGAATGGTCTTTGATGATGCCATTCACATCCAGCCATGTTGCGGCCGCTGCGGTTCCCGAGAACACCAGCATCGCCGCGATGACCGAAGCGACTATCGTCCTCGCACGATGCTGCACTCGATAGCCAAGGCTGTGACGCGGCTTTGCGTCTCGCAGTCCATTGACGTTAGGAAGCTTATCGCCGGCTGGTGATGTGGTCACGGTATCGCCTTCCTGTTTATACAAAAGATCACGCCATATCTCAACGCGTTCTAGAACATACCACTACTCTGTCATGGGATTATAGAGATGTTCCCCGATTTTCACGGATTCTGCTTCAGGCCCCCGTCGTTCTTGGAGGTACCATGTACCATATTTTTCTCGAATTATAGTGATTGACACGGCGGAAAACTTGACAAAAAGAAATTGCATGTGTGTAATTTAACACGACTAAAAGTGCGCATACGTATAGCAGGGGAGGACGCATGTGGGGCGTGATCGACGAGTCCTCCGATAATCCGCTTGCGGAACTGTGGGGTCTGTTCAAAAGCGATGATGATGTTTCCTGGCAGCATAGGGCGTTATGTTCTCAGACTGATCCGGAAGCGTTCTTTCCTGAAAAGGGCGGATCAACCAGGGATGCCAAGCGAGTGTGCGCCCAGTGCGAGGTTCGTGAGCAATGCCTGAAATGGGCCATCGAGCATGATGAGCGTTTCGGCATTTGGGGTGGCATGAGCGAACGTGAGCGCCGTCGGTATAAGAAGGAACACAAGGAACGGGCATAACGCACGGCACACCCTGTGCGTACACTTGAAATTATGAATTCTAACGCCAGCAGCGATATCCAGGGAATTGTGACCGATCTGCTCAACAGCAGGCCGTACTCCCATCGGCAGGATGCCGATTCATCCGTGGCTGCGGTGATTACCGCGCAAAGCGATCTACGTTTTTTCTCATCCACTTTTGCCGCGGTGCTCGCACAGCGTGTGCTTCCAGGCACTATTATCGTTGCGGATTGCACCAATCAGGTTGAGCAGCCTATGCAGATGACGTTTAGCGTTATCCCGTCGCCTGCCGGTGTGCTTACGGAAGTTCCCGAAAGCAAGACCATACGTGTCATTCTCGTAGGAGTGAAGGGTGCCTCTTCATTCATGAATGCCGTGGCTCGTGCAATGCAACAGATCGATCTTGACGACCGGGTCGGTGCTCTGTGGACATTGCATGACGATTCCAGGCCGGCCGATGAGTCATGCCTTGAGGTGTTGCTCGATGCTTGGAAAAACACGCCGACTGCGTCTTTGCTTGGCGCGAAACAGTTGGATTGGCAGGCGGAAAGCCTGCATAACGTCGGTTTGTATGCGGGGCACCACAATGTCACGTCTCTGGTGGTGGACGGTGAGCCGGATCAGGAACAGTATGATGGCCGGCAGGATGTGTTGGCTGTGTCGCTTTCCGGCGCGCTGGTTCCATTGGCCACCTTGCGTACTTGGAAGGGTGCCGATCCATGGTTCGGCACGTTCGCCGAATCCACGGACCTGTGCAGGCGCATCTGCCTGGGCGGTGGCCGTGTGGTGGTGGTCCCGCAGGCGCGAATCGCCCATAGGAGGGCAAGATTTGAAGGCGTGCGTTCCAAAAACGGCCAACCTGTTGAAGATGAGGAAGGCCGCGTCGATCCGTACCTTGCGGTACGCGAGGCGAATACGAAATACGCGTATACGGACGTGCATCGTTCTTGGTGGCCGCTGCTGTGGATCTGGTCGATACTGAAGGCGTTGGGACTGGCCGTGCTGTGCCTGACGCGCAAACAGCCATACCATGCCTGTTGCGAATTGGCCCTGCCTTGGCGTTCGTTGCTCCACTTGCCGGGCGCATGGAGGGCCCGTGCCCGATTGCGTGAGCAGAGTAGGGTCTCCTTGAAGGCATTGGCCGCATTGCAGACGACTCGTCAGCAGATCGGCCAATGGAACGATCGCAAGCGTGCGTTTCTTGACCAGCGTGGCACTGTGATCCTCAGCCCTCTTGCCAAGGCGCATCTGCGTAAAAGGCTCATGCGCAGGTGGGGGCTTGCCATCGCATCGGCGGTGATCGCGTTCGCATGGATCGTCTTCCTATATTGGAATGTGCTTCGGAGCGTGTTCTCCGGCGCGTCGATATATTCTCAAACGTTGCTGCCGACCGATGCCAGTTTCAGCCAGTTGGTGCATGCCGCCACCACGTCGTGGGCGTATACCGCGGGAACGGGAATCAGCGCCCCGAGCGCGCCTTGGCTGCTGGTGCTCATGGTGGTTTCCGTATTCACGGCTGGCCATGTTGCGACCGCAGTCGCCGTGGTGTTCTTCTTGTCCGCTCCTTTGATGGTGCTGTCGTTCTGGGCTTTGGCTGGAATCTTTACTCGGTCCGACACGGTGCGTTGCGTGATCGCGTTGGCATGGTTCGCCATCGCATTGTCGATGAACGTGTACAGCGATGCCGACGTGACGATGATGACGGTCATGGTGTTTCTTCCTGCGGCCTTCGCGTTTTCTTTCCGAGCCGTAGGCATGTACCGTACGGAAGATCTGGTCAATCCGCAGGCTTCCGTGCAGGCCGCGGCGCTTGCGGCATTGTGCTTTATTCCCGTCGTCGCGGCCGAACCGCAATTGCTGCTGCCGCTGATGTTGTCGTTCCTTGTGTTCCTGATGCTTGTACGCTCCCATAGAACGACGCTGCTGCTGATTCCGCTGCCGGCCGCTTCCGTATGCGCGCCCACATTGGTCAACACGGTACGTTTCGCAGGAGCAGGTACGTGGCGTCAGATTTTTGGCAGTGTGATATTGCCGTCGTCTGCGCATGATGGGCATCCGATGATCGCAAATCTTTCGGATATTGTTTCCCGTGCGTTCGGCGTTGCCGTATCCGGCGAGATTTGGCAGTATGTGGCTGCTGCAATGTTGGCATTGATTGTGCTTCTTGCCGCGGTATCGCTGTTCCTGCCATTCGTGCTTCGCGTGTCGCGTATGATGTGGGTCGTGGCGATCGCGGGTCTTGCCACGTCGCTGCTTTCCGCCGCGGTTGTGGTTGCGGTCGATGCGGATGGCGCCGTGGCCGGTTCCGTGCTTCCCGGCGTTTCATTCACGATGATGGGACTGCTGTCTTGCGTGTGCATGGTCGCAGGCGGTGCGGTGCAACGTTTCGTCATGCTGTGGCAGAGGCCCACCGGCGATGTCGAAGTTGAGAGGAATGGCGCTTCTACTGGCATTATTGCCGGGCGTGCGGCACGAATCGTGCTGGTCATGCTGATTGCGGCGTCGGTTGTGGCGAGTGCCGGTTTTGATTATGTCGCCAGAGACCATAACACGGTTTCGACCAGTGATTCCGGTTTGCCGATTGTTGCTTCCGACTATCTTGCGCAGGATGAGGCGAGGCGTGTGCTCGCAGTACGCGCGGATAGTGCCGGTTCCATCAGCTACAATGTGATGCGCACCCGCCGAGGTGATTTGATCGACAGCTCTCCGGCACAGCGTGTCGAAGTGGCGTTCGGACGTTCCGATGACGCGAACAAGGCCATCGCCAAGGATTGCGCGCAGCTGTTGTCGAACGCTGATTCCGACGCCGTCGCCGATTTGAGCGAGTTGGGATTCGGAGGCATCTATGTGGTGCGCTCCGGCGAAGACAAGGCGCAAAAGGAGATAACCGATCAGTTGAGTTCCAATATCAGCGCTTCCGATGGCACGCAGAATGTCGTAAGCACTGATGCGGGAACATACTATCGTCTCACCATCCAAGATACGGCCAAGCAGCATATCGACCGCAAGGGATATCGACAGGCTGAATCGAGTGTGTGGCGTCAGGCATGGCTGTGGTGCATGGGTATTGTTCTCGCAGCGTATTGCTTGGTTGCGCTTCCGCGCATGAGGCGTCACGGTCAGGAGGAAGCATGAGCAAACATTCCCGTTCCAAAACGGTTTGGCGTGTAATTCTGGCCATAGTGTCGGTGTTGGTCATTGTCGCACTGGCGACTGTGGCCGTAATCTACCGCCCGACTTGGATTCATGCGGATTCGCCGGTAACGCAGCGTTCATCCGTATCCCGCACCGTCAGTCCGCGTCAGCTGGAAACATATTGTCCAGCACGAATGACGATAGCTGATACTGATGTGTATGGAGACAGCGAATATCAAGCGTCCAACGGCAATATCATGTCGTCGGCGCGTTATGCGTCCTTCGGTTCGGTGTTCCGCTCTTCCGTAGGGCTTCTCGGAGCTGATGAAGCCACTTCGTCATTGGTGTTGAACAAGGATGATGCCGGATCGGATGATGATATTTTCATGGCGTCCGGCACGGTCGATGACGGAGCCCAATTGCAGAATACCCGATTGCTGTCGGCTTCCGATGGAACGGGAGCGGCCTCTTCGGTGATGTCTTGGGCTACTGAGGGAGATTTGAAAGGCGTTTCCGCTGCTTCCTGCGTCGTTCCGGCTTTGAAGCAGTCGCTGATGGTGTCGGGCACCAAAACAGGCATGACCCAGCAGCTGGTCGTGGCCAATCCGTCGGCTAAGGCCACGTCGGTGAACATCAAGGTTTGGGGATCCGACAAGTCGGGTGCTTTGGCATTGTCTACCGGTTCGACGTTGACGGTTGGCGCGGGCAAGGAATCTGTGCTGAACCTTGCCGCAGCAGCTTCCGGGCAGGATGCTTTGTACGTTACCGTGTCCAGCGTGGACACGCCCGTTGCGGTCGTGGTACGCACCATAGCCATGGATGGTCTGGTTGCAAAAGGATCGGATTATGCGGTTCCCAATACTGTTGCCGCAAAAACATTGGCGATTGACGGACTCACGGAAGGCGATGCCGTCAACCTGTATGTGTATCCGTCACGGCAGGCCGACGTCACCGTATCTTGGACGGATGACCAAGGTCTGAAGAAAACCAATCAGCAGACGCTCGAATCGAATCGCGTTTCGGTCATCGACCTGGGTTCGGTTCCCAAGTCGGCGACCGGACTTACCATCAGCGCCAGCGAGCCGGTATCTGTCGCCGCGAAGATCACCAATGATGGCGATGATGACCAGGCTGATTTCGCCTTGGTCAACGCTTCAGTGCCGATGAGCGTCTCCGCCATGGCCGTGCCCGACCATGCCACGGCTCAAGTGGGCATCACCAACATATCGGGCGATGAGCGCACGGCAACATTGACGTCCTACAACAGTGTCGGAGATACTGTTGACCAGCGCGAGATTGCTCTCCAATCCGGCGCTTCGACAACGGTTGATCTGGCGGATATCAACGATGGAGACGTTGCCGCCGTAAGCTTTGCCGATCCGGACCAATCAATGGTGTGGAACATCCGTATCAGCCAAAAAGACGTATCGGATGCGAAACTGGCCGGAGTGTCGATTATCGGCGCAACGGATCTGAAGGAAGCCCGCGAGCAGGTGCTGGCCAACCAGAACATGACCGTCGTGCGTTGATCACATACCCCAATCGGGGTCGATCTCTTCGGGACGGCGTCCATACAGTTCCGCCAAGCGCAACACCACTTCGTCGCGGATGGCGAATTGCAGGTCCATACGGCTTCGCGCATGCGATTGCAAAGGCATACGGTACAGCACGACGCGCGGCGGAATGCCATGTTCCGCGGGGAAAGACTGCGAGCCCAAGTGCGCAGTGGCCTCCCAAGGTGCCGGGTCGGATGGCGGAACATCCTCGACCGCAAACTGTACCGGTGCCACCAGTTCGGGCCATGCATCGTTGAGCCTACGGATCTGAGCCACCAGCATGTCGTCGAACATACCGCTTCTTGTACGATAACGTGGAAGTCTGGTACCGAACATGGGAGTGCGGGTCCCACGACCATGACGGTTTCTATACACTGTTGATTCCCAAGGCAATTGATACATGGCTTCTACCATATCAGGGCCTTGCGCGAATCATGCGATAGCATATTGTTCATTGCATCGACACAGGAGGAAACGATCATGACGGATATTTCCGTGCCCTGTTGGAACGACGTGGATATCGAGGAATTGTGCAATGGAGTACGCCTTATCGCCTTCGATCTCGACAACACGTTGGCAAGGTCGAAAAAGCCAATGAAGGACGACATGGCCGAATGCTTCTCCGCGTTGACATCGTTGATTGATGTCGCGGTGATCACCGGTGGCAAGTATGCATTGCTGAAAAGTCAGGTGGTGGAACGGTTGACAGGTCAAGCCAATCGGTCGCATCTGCATCTTATGCCGACCAGCGGCACCCGATATTACCGTTGGGGCGGATCGGATTGGGCGCCGGTCTTCGCCCATGACCTCAGCGCGGATGATCGTGCGAAGGCTTACGAATCGTTGGAACGCAATGCGCGCGAACAGGGTATCTGGCTCACGCACGTTTGGGGTGAACGTATCGAGGATCGTGGCAGCCAGATCACATTCTCCGCATTAGGGCAGCTTGCGCCCATCGAAGCCAAGGAGGCGTGGGATCCAACCAACGAGAAGAAGAATCGTCTGGCACGAGCGGTTGCCGCCGATCTACCGCATTTGGAGGTACGGCCGGGCGGCGCCAGCAGCGTCGATATCTCCGAAAAAAACGTCGACAAGTCGTTCGCTGTTCGAGAATTGGCCGATATTCTCGGCATTACGGTGGCGCAGATTGTTTTTGTGGGAGACCGTATGGATCCGGACGGTAACGATTATCCCGCGGCAAAGGCAGGCACCAGGGCGGTGAAGGTTACCTGTCCGAACGATACCGTGAAATTGTGCGGTGGAATCATCGCCAGTCTATCGCGATAGAACCTGTTGGGAGGTTTCGCATGAACTCAATGGCGAGGGCATGCTCGATGGTGGTTAATCTGCTGTTTCCCCGGGGCTGCGCCGGGTGCGACAAACCGGATGAAGTGCTATGCGAAGCTTGCAGGGCATTGTTTTCCCAGCCGACCGCACAGTCGTTTGACGGTGTGGCGATGCAACGCTGGTTCGCATGCGGATGGTACCGTGGCACGGTCAGAAGGGCGGTTCTCGCGTGGAAGGATCACGGCGACGAGGAATGTGACCGTGCGTTCGCCGATGCGATATGCGCCCTTGCAAAAGCGTCTGGCGTTATTGACTTCGTTCGTGATAGGCATGGTTCATGCCATGATGTTGTTGTTGTGGTTCCCGCGCCTTCGTCTCCCGCTTCAATACGTCGTCGCGGACGTAAACATATGATGCCGATCGCCAAACATCTGGCAGGTTTTCTACGGGAGGAAACAGGCTGCGAGGTGACGGTGCGTGACGCGTTGGAGAACAGGGGGGTCAAAGGGAAATCAGTGCAGACCAGCGGTGCGGCGCAACGGTCGCAACGTTTGAAGGGGCATGTTTCGGTGTGTCCTTCGGTTTCCTTGCGCAATACGATGGTGATTCTGGTAGACGATATTGTCACGACCGGTGCGACCATGCGCAGTTGCGTCGAAACGATGCGGAAGGAGGGTGCCACGGTCGTGACCGTGCTTGCTTTGGCTCACACTCCGGCGGGAACGCAGAAGGTTGGCCCAACGCAAGCATGGTCACGCACGCAAGTGCAGTGACGTGAGAAATCCTCTATTCGTCATCCGTAACATGGTATTTCGGCAGAATGATTTCAAAATCGGCTCCACGCGGGTCATCGACGACCCTCACCGAACCACCGTGCAACTGGGCGGCCCAACGTGCGATGGACAATCCCAAGCCGGTTCCGCCCGATTCGGTGCCCGGACCTGTTTTTCCTTTGACGAAACGGCGGAAAATGTCGGAACGCGCCTCTTGCGGAATCTGCGATCCGAAATTGACGACATTGGTGACGATGGTGCCGAAATCCTTGTTTTCGTGTGCTTCGATAAGCACCGTGGTATTGTCCGCGGAATGCTTGAGCGCGTTCGCGATGATATTGGTGAACAGTTGGCGCAGGCGGTCCTGATCGCCTGCCATCTCGATATCGTCGGGCACATGCATTTCGATGTCATGCGCATGCCCGGCATCGGCGATTTCCAAAGGTTCCACGGTTTCGTCAAGAAAATCGGCGAAATTGAACATTTCGATTTGCAGGCTTGCCGCGCCGGCTTCCATGCGGGAAAGATCAAGAAGGAACGCGATCAGATCGGACAGGCGGTGCGTCTGATTGAGGATGCTTTCCAGATTTGATGGCGTAGGATCGATCACGCCATCCGCCATGTTTTCGACCATGGCTTGAAGCGCTGATACGGGCGTGCGTAATTCGTGGCTTACGTTGGCTACCATGTCCCGGCGCATCTGGTCGGCATGCTGAAGCTCTTCCGCCATTTCGTTGAAGGTGAGGGCGAGCTGGCCGACTTCATCGCGACTATTGGAGTCGACATGGACGCGCACGGTGTAATCGCCTTCCGCCATCGCTTCGGCGGCGTCGCGCATTTGGCGCAGGGGAGAGGTGAGTCCTCTGGAGAAGAAATATGTGATTCCTAAAGCCACGGCGAGGGTAATGGGCATGGCGATCCATACGCTGAGCCCTACTTTGAGCAGGAACCACGCCATGATGAACGCAATGGCGGTGGAGATGGTGATCAGAACGCTCAATTCAATTTTGAGCGATGAGAACAAACCAATAGGACGTTCGGTTTCCAATGGATTCACCGAACGCCCTGGTTTTGTATCGGTAGTACGCATACCACCGAATTTTAGCGCATTAGTCTTGGACTTCTGGCGGTTCGAACGCGTAACCGACGCCATGCACGGTACGAATGGTCTTCGAACCGAGCTTATGGCGCAATGCCTTGACGTGCGAATCGACGGTGCGAGTGCCGGAAGCATCCACCCAATCCCACACTTCCTCGAGCAGTTTCTCGCGAGTGAGCACGGACTTCGGCTTGCGGGCCAGCGTGGCCAGCAAATCGAATTCCGTAGGGGTCAGGTGCACCTGCTTGCCATTGACGGTGACGATACGTTGCGCGGGATCGATGACCAAGGAGCCGAAATCGAGAAGCTTCTCGTTTTCGGAGTTTTTGGCGATGACCTTGGCACGATCTACACGGCGCAGCAACGCCTTGCAACGGGCGATGAGTTCGCGCATGGAGAACGGCTTGGTCATGTAGTCATCGGCTCCGGCACCGAGGCCGATGACCTTATCGGCCTCGTCGTCTCGTGCCGTCAGGATCAGCACTGGCACAGGGCGCTCCGCCACGATGCGTTTCGTGGCCTCAAGACCATCCATCACGGGCAACATGATGTCCATGATGACCAGATCCGGACGCAACGTAGTCGCGGCCTGAACCGCACTGGCGCCGTCGGATGCCACGCGCGCCGTCCAGCCTTCCGCTGTGATGCGCTGCGCGATGGCAGTGGCCAGTGTCGGCTCGTCTTCGACCACCAGAACGGTGCGTGGAGCCGTTGTGGGTTGTGCTGATGAGTTGAGCATAGCTTTCCGCCTTTCTCAGAGTTCCGGCTTCAAGAATACTGCGCCCAGTGCCGGAACGGTGATTTTCGCGGACCAATCACGTGAATGGTATTCGCCTTCGATCGCTTCGACCGTGCCATTGTGAATGCCGGAACCGCCGTAGATCTCATCATCCGTGGTCAGCACTTCGGTCCATTTGCCGCCCTTGGTGAGCGGTACCTGATAGTCGGTCCATGCCTCGCCGGAGAAGTTCACCACAACCACCATTTGCTCTCCGTCCTTGCCGATACGCACGAAGCTGAGCGTGTTGTGATCGGCGTCATCGCTGGTGAGCCACTGGAAGCCGGCCGGGTCGAAGTCTTGGCTCCAAAGTGCAGGGGAAGCCTTGTACAGCGTGTTCAAATCCGCGACAAGCTTTTGCACACCCTGGTGGTCCGGCCATTCAAGCGCGGCCCAATCCACGGAACCATCATGATCCCACTCGCCGTACTGGGCGATCTCATTGCCCATGAAGGTGAGGTTCTTGCCCGGGTGGGCCCACTGGTAGGCGAACAGCGCGCGGACACCGGCATACTTCTGCCAATCATTGCCCGGCATCTTGCCGAACATGGATCCCTTGCCGTACACAACCTCATCGTGGCTGATCGGCAGCACATAATGCTCCGAATAGGCGTACACCATGGAGAACGTGATCTCGTTGTGGTGCCACTTGCGGTTAATCGGCTCCTCATGCAGATACTGCAGGGTGTCGTGCATCCAACCCATGTTCCACTTGAGACCGAATCCCAAACCACCGGCGTCGGTCGGCGCGGTGATGCCTGGGTAAGCCGTGGATTCCTCGGCGATCATCATGATGCCCGGATTGTTCTTGTATGCCGTGGCGTTGGCTTCCTTGAGGAAGTCGATGGCTTCGAGATTCTCGCGGCCGCCGTAGATGTTCGGATGCCACTGGCCGGCCTCACGGCTGTAGTCCAGGTACAGCATCGAGGAGACCGCGTCCACACGAAGCGCGTCGATATGGAACTCATCCAGCCAGAAGCAGGCGTTGGCCACCAGGAAGTTACGGACCTCGCGACGTCCGAAATTGAACACGTACGTGCCCCAATCCGGGTGCTCGCCACGAGTCGGATCCGGATCCTCATACAACGGCGTGCCGTCGAAGCGGCCCAGTGCGAACGCATCCTTCGGGAAGTGGGCCGGAACCCAATCCATGATCACACCGATGCCGGCCTCGTGCAATTTCTCAACAAGATACTTGAAATCGTCGGGGCCGCCCAAACGCGAATCGATCGCGTAGTAGCCGGTCACCTGATAACCCCAGGATCCTGCGAACGGATGTTCCGCCAACGGCATGAACTCCACGTGCGTGAAGCCTTCCTTCTGCACGTAGGGAACCAGCTTGTCGGCAAGCTCACGGTAATCGTTCACGTCCTTGCGCCAGCTGGAGGCGTTCACCTCATAGATGCTGACCGGTCCGTTATGCGGGTCGCTGGCCGCGCGTTCGGCCATCCAATCGGCATCATCCCATTCATGGGTGGATTCGACCACGATGGATCCGGTGCGCGGCGGAATCTCGTGGGAGCGCTCCATCGGATCGGCCTTCATGGTCCATTCGTTATTGGCGTTGAGGATTTCATACTTGTAGATTTCGCCGGCCTCAATGCCTGGGATGAACAGTTCCCAAATGCCGGAAGAACCAAGTTCGCGCATGGCGTGGGTACGTCCGTTCCAGCCATTGAAATCGCCGACCACGCGCACGGCATGCGCGTTTGGCGCCCATACGGTGAACGCGGTGCCAACCACCTGCTCGCCATCTACGCCTTCAGAAGAACCCATCGGATCGTCATAGCGGAGCACATGTGCGCCAAGTGCCTCCCACAGGCGCTCGTGACGGCCTTCGCCGAATAGATACATGTCCATCTCGCCGATGGTCGGCAGATAACGATAGGGATCGTCAGACACCACAACGGAACCGTCTTCATACTCCGTGCGAATACGGTAATCTGGCACGCCGTACCCCTCTTCTGCTGCGGCGGCGGGAACGAGTGCCATGAAGACGCCATTGTATTCATGGATTGCGAGCGTTTGACCTTGTTCAGTGATAATCGTCACGGATTTTGCCAACGGACGCAAGACTCGGATCGTGACGACATCCGCATGCTTGCCGGAACCGAGGTGCCCGCCGAGCACCTCGTGAGGATTGTAGAACGTACCGTTGCTTACTGCATCCAGTGTGCCCTGGGGAACAGGAACAGCAACGACATCTTCATTGATCTTGGATTCTGTAGCCATGGCAAAAGTGTAAGCATGAAACGGAAGAAAAGTGGCCCGTGTCGCGCCTATTTTTCCGTTTTTCAAGTGTTTTTGGCCAAGTCCACCCCTGATGGCACAATAATTCGGGTTTTGTGTAAGCTTTTCACGGAGGATTCATGGGTTACAAGGTCGGCGACATGGTCGTCTATCCACGTCACGGCGCTGCGAAGGTGGAGGCCATCACCGAACGGACAGTCAAGGGAATCACCCGCGAATATCTGCAGCTGTCGGTGCTTTCGTCTGACGGTCTGGTCATCAACGTTCCTGTTGATAATGCCAAAAAGGTTGGTGTGCGAGATATCGTCGACGCCAACGAAGTGGCCAAGGTGTTCGAGATTCTGCGCACTCCGATCATTGAGAAGGAGATGAACTGGTCTCGTCGCTACAAGCTGAATGTCGAGAAGATCGCCACCGGCGATGTCAATAAAATTGCGGAAGTGGTGCGTGACCTTGCGCAGCGTGATGTTGACGAGCATGGTCTGTCGGCTGGTGAGAAGCGCATGCTTACCAAGGCCCGTAGCATTCTGACTTCCGAGATTTCGCTGTCCGAACACCTTGATGAAGCCGAGGCCCAGCGTTTGCTGGACGTGAACCTTGGGTATGAGCCGGCCCAGCCCGGCGATGAGGAGCATCATACCGAGGCTCCCGAGGAGGCTGCCATGGATACGCTGGCCCGAGTTGAGGCCGAAAGCAAGAAGTCCAAGAAGAGGTAAGGCGTTTCATGCGTATCGGTCAGGGTTTTGACGCTCATCGATTCGCATCTCACGATGCAGGCAAGCCGTTATGGCTTGCCTGTTTGCGTTGGGAGGGCGATGGCATCGAGGGCGATTCGGATGGCGATGTCGCCGCTCATGCGTTGATTGACGCATTGCTTTCCGCGGCCGGTCTTGGTGATATCGGCACCTTGTTCGGTGTCGGCTCGCAGTCCGATGGCGCGGGCAAGCATGGCGCCGAAATGTTGCGGACCACGGTCGATTATCTGAACGAACGTGGTATGAAGCCAGTGAGTGCCAGCGTGGTCGTGATCGCCAATCGGCCGAAAATCGGAAAACACAGGGAAGAAGCCGAACGAGCGTTGTCTGAAGCCATAGGTTGTGAGGTGTCCATGACCGCCACCACAACGGATGGCATGGGATTCACTGGTTCGGGCGAAGGCGTCGCCGCGATTGCCGATGCTTTGGTGGAACCTGTTGATCCATCGACTCGTCAGGCAGTCTGATTTCGCCCGCTGACGGCTTTCCGATACTTCTTTCTGCTACTTTCTTTTGAAGGATTCAATAGCCTTCGCAACCGCCCAAAACAACGTCGAAATTGTCACGATGATGAAGCTCGGGGGAGCGGGGAACATGGCGGAAATCACGAGCCCTCCCCAAATCGAAATCAGGCAGATCACCGTGGCGACGACCATCGCCTTGAATGGTGAGCGGGCGATGATGTTGGCGGTGGCGGCGGGGGTGATCACCAACGCGAAGATCAGCAATGTGCCGACTGCGGGAACGGCAATGGTAATGACGCCGGCCATAATTGTCATAAAGCAAATGTTCATGAAACCGACGGGCACGCCTTTTGCCTGTGCCACCTGCTCGTCAAGCGAACTGAACAATAGCGGGCGGTAGATCACTGCCAGAACAGCCAAAAGCAGCACGTCGAAAATCGCGAAACCAATGATCTGACCGTCGGTGATCGTCAGAATCGAGCCGAACAGAATCGACTGCATCTGCTGCGAAGCCGAGCTTGACATGCGTGCGAAAAAGAGACCAAGGCCGGTGGCGAAAGCGAGTACGGTTCCAGTGGCGATCTCACGCTGTGAAGCCTTCTTGCCAAGCGCGCCGATCACCAGTGCTCCGCCGAGAGCGAACACGCCAAGACCTGCGGAAACAGGCAGGCCGAGCAATACGGCTCCGGTGGCACCTGGCAGTCCGATATGTGCCAAGGCGTGGGCTGCGAATGTGGAATGTCTGGCGATGGTGAAATAACCCATCACGCCGGCTGCCAATGCGATGCACAGGCCGGCGAGAAACGCGTTCGTCATGAATGGGGCGTTGAGCGTGGAAACCCAATCCGGGTCGAAAGCGAATACGGCACCGTCCATGCTCAGTCCTCCTGCGTGGTGTGGCTGTGATGGTGAAATTGCGCGATTTCTTCTGGAGCATGCGCATCGATGCTCATGTTTTCAGACTCGTCCTCGCTTGGCGTCACGAACATATCTCCTTGCGGAGTGGTGACCACCTGTACGGTCGTGCCATATAAATGCGTGAGTAGATGGGAATCCAGCACCTCGTTCATGCCTGCATAGTGTGGATGTCCGTCAAGCAGATAGACGGCTCCAGTGAGGATGGGCAGAAGCATATTAAGGTCGTGCGCCACCACTTGGATGGTCATGCCGAGTTCGCGGTTGAGTTTGGCGAGTACGTGCACAGTGGCGCGTTGACTCGCCAGATCAAGGTTGGCGAGAGGCTCGTCCAGCATCAGCAGTTTCGGGTCATCCACGAGCGCCTGCGCGATGGCGACCCTTTGGCGCAGTCCGCCCGAAAGTTCGGATAGGCGATAATTCGCTTTGTCTTGTAACTCGACGAAGTCCATGGCCTTGCGGGCTTTCTCGCGAAGTGTTTTGGTGACGGGATGAATGCCGAATCGAGTTCCCGTCAAGCCGAGAAGCACCGACTGTTCCGCGGTGATGTTCGATTCGATGTCGGATGCGTAGCTTTGCGGCACGTAGCCGATGCGCCGGTTTGCGGAGCCTGCAGGCTGTCCGAGTACCTTGATGCTGCCGTGCGCGGTTGGAATCAATCCCAGCTCGGCCTTCATCATGGTGGTTTTGCCCGCGCCGTTGGTACCGACGATTGCGGTTACCGAGCCTTGCGGAATGCTGAACGTGCCGTGTTGCCAGATGACGTGACCGCCTCGTTTGACGCAGGCGTCGTCGAATTCGATGCAGGCAGGTGTCTCGTCGTGCATGGCTTCTCCTTGATTTGAATGCACGTACATACTCGCAAATGGTGTTGACAATCATTCTCAATAAGGATTGTCGTTGAAACCGTCGTAACGATCAGACGAGAGGCTTTGCGTAAAAAGCAAAACGTCAGGCAAACAAAAAAGACCATTCCGCATTCAGTTGGACGCAGGATGGTCTTGGCAAAAGCGATTACCGATCGATTGTTCGGCAATCGCTTTTGCCGAACAATCATTTCACCGGATTTGGTTGCGGCGCATCGTCCGATCCGTTCGTTGTCTGATCGTTGTCTTGCGTCGAGGAATCTGCGGTTGATTCCAAGGAATCCGCGTTTTCCGACGTGCTGTCGGAACTTGTTGCATCCTGATCGTCGGCATCGGATTGTTCATCGAACATATCGGTCAACGACAGGATAAGAGCGCGGATCCACGATGTCAGGCTGGTGTAATCGGAGGGCATCTGTTCGCTGACATCAAGCACGGGAACGTCGGATTTGTAAGCAATGCCGGTCAGCGTGTTCGTGGCGTCGCTTGTGGATTGTGTGTCGTTGATCAGCACCTCGACTTTATGCTTTTCCAGCAATTCCTGAAATTCCTGAAGATCGGTGGGGGTTGGCTCGGAATTCGTGCTGGACGATTGCAGATACCCCTCCGGCGTGTTGTCGGTGAACCCCATGTCGCTGAGCAGATAGTAGGCCACCGGTTCGGTGGCGGCGTAGGAGACGTTCTTATGCGAGTCGCTGAACGCCTTCATGTCCTTTTCTATTTTCTTCTCCCGCCTGTTCCACGCGGTGAGTTTGTTGTTGAAATATTTCTTTTGCGCGGGCATGATGCGGCTATATGTGTCGGCCAATTCCTTGGCCATGGCGTTTCGGGCGTCACTGGAGAACCATAAATGCGGATTGTCTCCCTCGACGGCGCCCACCATTTGTGCTGCGGAAACGGAAACCATGGTCTTACTGAGGTTCTTGGTGGCCCAAGTGTCATAGCCGGCACCATTGGACACTACGACCTGTGCCTGCTGAAGTTTGTCGATATCGTCGGTTTTCGGCTCGAAATCATGCGCATTGACATCGGTTGAAGAGAGAACCGACGTGACCTTCACATGGACGCCACCGATCTGCTCGGCAAGAGAACCCCATTGATTGACCGAGGCGACCACTTCGATTGGAGTGATCTGTTCGGTTGGGGTTTCGGAGTCGGCGGAGGCGTCATTCTCCTGCGAAGTTGACCCTCCGGAACATGCTGCCGTGCCGAACGCCACGCAAAGCGCGATTCCCGCAGCGAAAGCGCGTAACAAAGAACGTTTGTGCAAGCGCATGTCGATTGCCCTCTTCCTGAACCGCCCTAATCGTGTTCATCTCATAAATACGTGTGCGACTTACGACTGAAACCAAGATAGCCTACGATACATGCAAATGCCAATACAACAATGAGACAACGAAAAGGGGAGTGGCCGGCATGGCGGTGAAAATCGATGGAAAGATGGTGTCCGCGCAGATCAAAGCGAATCTCGCCGAGCGAGTCGCAGCGCTGAAAGAGCAGGGGGTTAACCCCGGTCTTGGAACTATCCTGGTTGGTTCCGATGCCGGATCCGTCAAATATGTTGCCGGAAAGCATGCCGATTGCGCTGAAATCGGTGTGAACTCCATTAAGAAGGAGTTGCCTGCCGACGCAACATTCGAACAAATCGCCGAAGTCGTACAGGAGCTTAACGCCGATCCTGCCTGCACCGGCTACATCGTGCAGTTGCCGTTGCCGAAGGGCATCGACGAGAACGCCATCATCGATCTGATCGACCCCAAGAAAGACGCCGATGGTATGCACCCATATAATCTTGGCGAACTCGTGTTGCATGCGCGCGGCGAGATCACTACTCCGCTGCCATGCACTCCGCGAGGCGTGATCGAACTGCTCAAAGCCTACGACATTGACCTGGACGGCAAAGAGGTCTGCGTGCTCGGCCGAGGCATCACCATCGGCCGCACTATTGGTCTCATGCTGACTCGCAAGGCGGTGAATGCCACGGTCACGCTGTGCCATACCGGCACCAAGGACGTGCGCAAGCATATGCGTGAGGCCGATATCATCGTTGCGGCCATGGGCTCCGCCGGTTTCGTCAAGCCGGAAGATATCAAGGAAGGCGCGGTGTTGGTCGATGTCGGTGTTTCTCGCGTGTTCGACGAGGGGGTCGGCCGTTATCGCGTGAAGGGCGATGTCGATAAAGCCTGTTATGAGAAGGCCTTGGCATACACGCCGAATCCAGGCGGTGTAGGCCCTATGACCCGCGCCATGCTGCTGGAAAACGTGGTCGAGATGGCCGAGCGTCAGCTGTAATTGCGCTCTGTGTGTGAAAATATGAAGTAATTTCGGGCGTGTCGCGGGTTGCGGCACGCCTTTTTTGTGCATGGTCCCATGTAAACTTATGCCTTGCGTGTGTTATATCGCACGCACATAATTGAAGACCGATTTTATCCACCCACTATTTGTAAGAAACCAAATTAATGGCAGAGAACAATAACGAAGTCGCCAAGGTCGCCATCAACGACATCGGCACCGAAGAGGACTTCATCAAGGCAGTCGATTCCACCATCAAGAACTTCGATGATGGTGATCTGGTCGAAGGTACCGTCGTCAAGGTCGATCACGACGAGGTCCTGCTCGACATCGGCTACAAGACTGAGGGTGTCATCCCCTCCCGTGAGCTTTCCATCAAGAAGGACGTTGATCCGGACGAAGTCGTCGAGGTCGGCGACACCATTGAGGCCCTTGTCGTCACTAAGGAAGACAAGGAAGGCCGTCTGATTCTGTCCAAGAAGCGTGCACAGTACGAGCGCGCTTGGGGAGACATCGAGAAGATCAAGGAAGCCGATGGCGTTGTCGAAGGCACCGTCATCGAAGCTGTCAAGGGTGGCCTCATCGTCGACATCGGTCTGCGCGGCTTCCTGCCGGCATCCTTGGTTGAAATGCGTCGCGTCCGCGACCTGTCCCCGTACATTGGCCAGACCATCAAGGCCAAGATCCTCGAGCTCGACAAGAACCGCAACAATGTGGTGCTCTCCCGTCGTCAGTACCTCGAAGAGACCCAGTCCGAAGTGCGCGAAACCTTCCTGTCCCAGCTCAAGAAGGGCCAGATTCGCGAAGGCGTCGTGTCCTCCATCGTCAACTTCGGTGCATTCGTTGATCTGGGCGGCGTTGACGGCCTGATCCACGTTTCCGAGCTGTCTTGGAAGCACATCGACCACCCGTCCGAGGTTGTCAAGGTCGGCGACAAGGTTACCGTCGAGGTGCTCGACGTTGACCTCGATCGTGAGCGCATCTCCCTGTCTCTCAAGGCTACCCAGGAAGATCCGTGGCAGCGCTTCGCTCGCACCCACGTTCCTGGCCAGATCGTCAAGGGCAAGGTCACCAAGATCGTCCAGTTCGGTGTCTTCATCTCCGTCGAAGACGGCATCGAAGGCCTCGTGCACATCTCCGAGCTGGCCAACCGCCACGTGGAGAACCCGGAGACCGTCGTCAAGCCGGGCGAAGAAGTCTTCGTCAAGGTGATTGACGTTGATCTCGATCGTCGCCGCATCTCCCTGTCCCTCAAGCAGGCCAACGACTCCGTCGATCCGGCTTCCGAGGACTTCGATCCGGCTCTGTACGGCATGCCGGCAGAGTACGACGAGCAGGGCAACTACAAGTATCCGGAAGGCTTCGACCCGGCAACCAACGAGTGGATCGCTGGTTACGAGAAGCAGCGTGAGGAGTGGGAGTCCCAGTACGCCACCGCTCACGATCTGTGGGAGCAGCATAAGGAATTTGTGGCCAAGGAGCTCGAGAACGCTGAAGCTTCCGCCGCTGAAGATGGCCAGGCTCCGAAGGAAGAGAAGGTCGAAGAGGTGTCTTCCAACTACTCCTCCGAGAACACTTCCGCCGGCACCCTCGCCGACTCCGACCAGCTCGCCGCTCTGCGCGACCAGCTGCTCGGCAAGTGATTGTATCCTGAGCTAGGATCCAATCCAGCTCAGGCTAGATTTTAGAAAAGACCCCGTTCCTGATTCAGGTTCGGGGTCTTTTCGTATGTGCATGGCAAGCGCGCATGCGAAGCGCATTACAATGGCGGTTGTGGTGATTCGAATAGGATTGACCGGCGGCATAGCAGCTGGCAAAAGCACGGTATCCGCAAGACTGCGTGAGCTTGGTGCAGTACTTGTCGATTATGATCTGCTTGCGCGTCAAGTGGTGGAACCAGGCAGCATCGGCCTTCAGCGTATAGTGGAATGTTTCGGCTCCGATGCTTTGACCGATCGAGGCGAGCTCAATCGAGCGTGGATGGCAGAGCATGTGTTTTCCGGCGCTGATGCGGAACGAAAACGCAAGATGCTGGACGAAATCGAGCATCCACTGATTTATGAACTTGCAGTGCAACTCGAACATGAGGCTGTTGAAGTTGATTGCCAAGCAGTAGTGGTGCATGACATACCGTTACTCGCCGAAGTAATTGACAGCATTCCTTTTGAATTCGACCATATCGTAACTGTTGAAGCGCCTGAACAGGTGAGGGTCAGCAGAATGATGTCAACGCGAGGCATGAGCGAAAGCCAGGCATGGAATCGTGTGAACCATCAATCCAGCGTGGAACAGCGTCTTGCCATTGCCGATGAGATCATCGATTCCACACAGTCATTGGAACAAATGTTCGAGCATATTGATATGCTAATGCAACAATGGCGCACGGAAGCGAGGTAGGTATGGGATTCAATATTGAACGCACGAACAAGCCGTTTGTGGTCAAATCGCCATATAAGCCGAGCGGCGACCAGCCTAAAGCGATTGAAGAGCTTGCGGAACGCATTGAAAACGGTGAGAACGATGTGGTGCTCATGGGCGCTACCGGAACTGGCAAAACTGCCACCACGGCATGGCTTATTGAACGTCTGCAACGCCCGACGTTGATCATCGAACCGAATAAAACGTTGGCAGCGCAGCTGTGCGCCGAGTTCCGTGAACTCATGCCAGACAATGCGGTGAGCTATTTCGTTTCGTACTACGACTACTACCAGCCGGAAGCCTATATTCCGCAAACCGATACGTATATCGAAAAGGATTCCAACATCAATGACGACGTGGAACGGCTTCGCCATGCGGCCACGGCGAACCTGCTGACGCGTCGTGATTGCGTGGTCGTGGCAACGGTTTCCTGTATTTACGGCCTTGGTACGCCGGAAGAATATGCCGGGCGTATGCTGTTTCTCGAGGAAGGCCAGCAGATCGACCGTGACGACTTGCTGCGCACTTTCGTCGCCATGCAGTACAAGCGCAACGATATCGCCTTCACCAGAGGTACTTTCCGTGTGCGCGGCGATACCGTCGAAATCATTCCCGTATATGAGGAACTGGCCATCCGTATTGAATTCTTCGGTGATGAAATCGACCGTATTTCAACCCTGCATCCACTTACCGGAGATGTGATCGGGCGTCAATCGCAAGTCCATATTTTCCCCGCATCGCACTATGTGGCAGGGCCGCAACGTATGGAGCGAGCGTTGTCTACCATTCAGCAGGAACTTGATCAACGTACCGCTGAACTACGCAAACAAGGCAAGGAACTTGAGGCGCAGCGTCTTACCATGCGTACCACATACGATTTGGAGATGCTTTCCCAGGTCGGCGTATGTTCCGGAGTGGAAAACTACTCAAGACATTTCGATGGCCGTGAGCCGGGCACGCCGCCGCATACGTTATTGGATTTCTTCCCTGACGATTTCCTACTCGTCATTGACGAATCGCATGTTACCGTGCCGCAGATCGGCGCCATGTACGAAGGCGATGCCAGTCGCAAACGCACGTTGGTCGAACATGGCTTCCGTCTGCCTTCGGCGATGGACAACCGACCGCTCAAATGGCCGGAATTCCTTGAGCGCGTCGGCCAGACGGTCTACCTTTCCGCCACTCCTGGCGATTATGAGCTTGGCTTGAGTGACGGTGTGGTCGAACAGATTATTCGACCGACAGGATTGGTCGATCCGCAAATCGATGTGCGCCCGGTTGACGGGCAGATCGATGATCTGCTTGCTGAAATCAAGGATCGTGTGGCACGTAACGAACGCGCGTTGGTGACTACGCTGACCAAGAAGATGGCTGAGGATCTTACTGATTATCTGCTGGAGCGTGGCATCAAAGTCGAATACCTGCACTCCGATGTGGACACCCTGCGACGTGTCGAATTGTTGCGTGAATTGCGTGAGGGCAAGATCGATGTCATCGTCGGCATCAATCTATTGCGTGAGGGTCTTGATTTGCCGGAAGTATCGTTGGTTGCGATCCTTGACGCAGACAAGGAAGGTTTCCTGCGTTCCTATCGTTCCCTCATCCAGACGATTGGTCGTGCCGCGAGAAATGTGTCCGGCACCGTCATCATGTATGCGGATGACATCACCGAAGCCATGCACAAGGCCATCGACGAGACCAATCGCCGTCGTGATATCCAGATTGCCTACAATAAGGAACATGGCATCGATCCGAAGCCGCTCATCAAGAAGATCTCCGATGTCAACGACATGCTTGCCAAGGAGGACGTCGACACCCAGACATTGCTCGGTACCGGCTACCGTAATGAAGGCAAAGCCGGCAACTCGCATCTTGGCGTGCCTGCTACCAGCAAGGAGGAATCTGACAGACGGCATGAGGAGATTCTCAAGGCCGGATTGCCCGCGCAGGATCTAGCTGATCTCATTCGACAACTGTCCGAGCAGATGCATGCCGCCGCCGAACAACTGCAATTCGAGCTTGCGGCTCGTTTGCGTGACGAGATCCGCGACCTGAAAAAGGAACTTCGGCAGATGACGGAGGCGAGCAAATAGTTCCGACCGGTCATACGGCATCCGTACCATAGTGGATTATGGCTGAAACACCACTTGTTTTTGAAATCGCCACGTTCGCGGTGCTTGCCGTCTTCTTCGTGGTTGACTTGTTTATCATCGGACGTAAGCCCCATGTGCCCTCCACCAAGGAATGCGTGCAGCATATCGCGTTCTTTGTAGTCATGGCGTTGATCTTCGGCGGACTTATGTGGTTCTTCGCAGGTTCGAAGCCGGCCATCGAATTTTATTCGGGCTGGCTTACGGAATATTCGCTGAGTATTGACAATCTATTCGTCTTCGTCATCATTATGTCGAATTTTGCGGTGCCAAAACAGCTGCAGAAATTCGTGCTGTCCATCGGCATCACGATCGCATTGGTGTTGCGCGGCGTGTTCATCCTCATCGGCGCGGCCATTATCTCCCGCTTCACCTGGGTGTTCTTCCTGTTCGGCGCATTTCTTATCGTCACCGCCATCAAGTTGGTCACTGGGGGAGACGAAGATGAGGAATATCATGAGAATGGCTTGATTCGTGCATTGCGCAAGGTGATCAAGATCACCGATGAGTATGACGGAGAAAAGTTGCGTACCGTCAAAAACGGTGCCAAGTATTGGACTCCGATGCTGATCGTCTTTCTGACCATCGGCACCACCGATGTGATGTTTGCCTTTGACTCCATTCCTGCGATTTTCGGTTTGACGAAGGATCCGTTCATTGTGTTCACGTCCAATGTGTTCGCATTGCTCGGCTTGCAGCAGCTGTACTTCCTGCTTGGCGAGCTGCTCGACAAGCTGGTGTATCTGCCTCTTGGACTTTCCGTGGTGCTGGGCTTCATTGGAGTCAAGCTCATTATGGAGGCATTGCACGGCAATTCGTTGCCGTTCATCAATGGCGGTCAACCGATCGCTTGGGTGCCTGAAGTGCCTACATGGCTGTCTTTGGCGGTGATCGTTGTGGCGATTGGTGGTGCCGCATTGGCCAGCGTACTGAAGATGCGTGCCATCGAAGCAAAGGAAAAGTGACGATTTGAGAAACCGCATGGAAACATGCGGTTTCTTTTTATCAAAAAAATGTGAGCGCTCACAACACGCCTCGTTTCAGGGTGGAAGTGAGCGCTTTTTGCTAGTAGACTGGTCGGTTGGAAACAGGGTCGTCAGATCCAAAATCAATATCAACAAGAATAGGCAGGCATTCATGCGTAAAGCCAAGATCGTAGATACCATCGGTCCAGCTACCGAGTCCCTGGAAGGCATCACCAGCCTTGTCGAAGCAGGTATGGACGTCGCTCGTCTGAACCGCTCCCACGGCACTCCGGAAGACCACCTCAAGGTCTACAACAACCTCCGCGCCGCCGCCAAGGCCACCGGCCGCAACGTCGCAGCCCTGGTTGATCTGCAGGGTCCGAAGATCCGTTGCGGTTGGTTCAAGAAGAACGCCGACGGTGAAGACAAGGTCCAGCTGACCGAAGGCCAGGAGTTCGTCATCACCACCGACGACATCGAGGGCGACGAGCATATCACTTCCACCACGTTCAAGGGCCTGCCGGGCGATTGCCATGCTGGCGATCCGATTCTCATCGATGACGGCAAGGTTCGTCTTGAGGTCACCAAGGTCGAAGGCAACAACGTGTACACCAAGGTCGTCGTTGCCGGGCCGGTTTCCAGCCACAAGGGCATCAACTTGCCGGGCGTTGCCGTGTCTCTGCCGGCTTTGACCGAGAAGGATGAAGCCGATCTGCGTTGGGCTATCCGCACTGGCGCCGACATCATCGCCATGTCCTTCGTGCGTTTCGCCACCGACATCGACCGCGCCCACGAGATCATGGACGAGGAAGGCCGTCGCATCCCGGTCGTCGCAAAGATCGAGAAGCCGCAGGCTCTTGAGAACCTTGAAGAGATCGTCAAGGCCTTCGACGGTATCATGGTTGCTCGTGGCGACATGGCCGTTGAGTGCCCGCTCGAAGAGGTGCCGCTGGCTACCAAGCGCTGCATCGAGCTCGCTCGCCAGTACGCCAAGCCGGTCATCGTGGCCACCGAAGTGCTCGGCTCCATGGTCAACTCCCCGGTCCCGACCCGTGCAGAGGCATCCGACTGCGCCAACGCCATCCTTGACGGCGCCGACGCTACCATGACCTCCAATGAGACCGCCGTCGGCAAGTACCCGGCAGTCACCGTGAGCACCATGAGCCGTATCTCCTCCTTCGCCACCGAGCACGGTTTCGACCGTATCCCGGAGCTGAAGAACCTGGATATGTCTTCCACCGGCGCCGTGTCTTCCGCAGCTGTGGATCTGGCTGACAAGCTGAACGCCAAGGCCATCGTTGCCTACACCCAGACCGGTTCCACCGTGCACCGCGTGTCCCGCGAACGCCCGGCCACCCCGATCTACGGCATCACCAACAACGAGCACACCTATCACTGGCTGGCTCTGTCTTGGGGTACCGAGTCCTTCCTGCTCGATGAGGATTACCACGACAAGTCCCGCAAGGACCTGATGATCTTCACCGATAAGATCCTGAAGGATGCTGGCAAGGTCACCGATGGCGACAAGATCGTTGTGCTGAGCTCCGCCCAGGGCGAGCACCAGCCGGGCCGCACCGATTCCATCTACGTCCACACCGTTGGAGCTTGCGACTGAGATGTGTTTCGGTCAGTGACTGGCTGATTAGCGAATAGGAGGGCTTTCGTCCGTTTGGATGGAAGCCCTCTTATTGTTTTCGGATGATGTTGATTTGTTGCCGATTTACAGATTGCGATAGGTTGCGATCAAAGTGTTGCACATGGTGCGAAACGCCGACCGCTCAAGGACTTTGCGAAATCATTTTTCTGTGTTAAGATAATCAAGTTGTGCGAAAGCCCCTGTATCCCAATTGGTAGAGGAGACAGCCTCAAAATCTGTACAGTGTGGGTTCGAGTCCCACCGGGGGCACCGGATTGATGAACAGCCGTGGTTGGAGATTTCCAGCCGCGGCTTTCTCTTTGAAAACCCATCTGGCGCATGTGCCGTTACGTGGGAGCTCAGTACCTTGCCATCCACCAGATTGTAGGTTACTCTGCGTCCCCGCACGCCTGTCAAGACCGATGCGCACCCAATGTTGTTTTGCCTCTTGATGTTCGATTGATATGCCGGAACGCGTATGTCATCATCTACCGAGGATTTCGGCATGCGTTCCCGTTCGCAGGAACCAGGCGGTGCCGTCTTCTTTGATCCATATGGCGAGCCAGTTGCCGGCGTTGCCGACATGGCATTCGATAACGCCGTCCCAGTCGCCACCCTGTAGCCTGTGTGCGCGGTGGCGACGCCGCAACGTCTCCTTTGCTGTGTCGGTATCCTCGGCGACAAGCCGAATGAGCTCCTTCAAGTCCGAAAAATCGGCATGCTTACGTTTCAGTCGTTTGATGTCCCGTTGGAACGCTTTGGTGTATTCGATCTGCAGCACGGTCAGATTCCTAGCGATTCGAACATTTCATCGGCGGTTTTGAAGCGTGGGGGAACCTTCCCTGCCTTCTCGCGCACCTCGTCGAGCGCATCAAGGGTCTCAGCCGGAATGGATTGCCTCGATAGGCTGAGCGGGATACGGTTCTCCCTGGCGATCTGTCGGTAGAACGCGCGGGTCACGCTGGACAGGTCAAGTCCAAGATCCTCCACGATGGCCGTAGCCTGTTTTTTCGTGGCGTCGTCCACGCGGACCGTTACTGAAGTCATGGTCATCTCGACCTCCATCTTTTGCTGATTGTTGTAAGACGATTATAGCTCAATGTCTTACGTTTGGTATGGAGAGTTTGTACATCCTGCTGTTCCGGTTGGTGGAATGCGGTTTTCGAGAGATTGTGTGCATTTGCGGTTCTGAGGATTTAAGTATTTCTTGTTTTAAGGGTGTGGGCGAGTTGGCTATCTTCAGGTTCTCCTTGGCTACGTTACATAGGTTTGCGCGTTCCTGAGAATCCATGATCTTGTCCAAATGATGGTGGATGGCTTTCGCGGCGGCGTCCATTGCGGCGTTCGGGTACTGTTCGTGGATGGCGTCATTTTCGTATGCGAACACTTCGTGGCGTTCGTTCCCGATGACGTGATTCTTGCCACGGTTTCCTCATCAGTGTCGAACAGCCAGGAGCCCTCACGCTCATATAATGAGCTCTTAAATCAGATCGCCATGCCATCCGTGATGTACTAGGGAGGCATGTTGTACAGCCATGGATCGTATCCGTCCCTCAGATGTTGGTGTTCGCGCAGCGCGCTTCGGTATTCCTTGGCTTTTTCGGCCCGTTCGGGCGTTTCTTCACCGGGAAAAGCATATGACGCGAGCTCTGTCAGCCTGCCTTGTACTTCCCTCAGATGGACTTCATGACGCGGATATCCTTCGACACCGTGCTCGGAGGGCGGATCTCGTCGTGGATCCAACGTTCCGGTCCATTCACCCATGCCGTGCGTCTGATGATCTCGGTATCCTCTGATGTTCATTCCTGTTCCTCAACGGCTGTGACGCTGTTTCTGTCCACACGCGCTCTTGCGCCGGTTGTCCAATTCCGTGTCTGGGTCGTTTCCCATGGTTTCTCCTTGACCGCTATGGGGCGTTGCCCTCCCAGTCTCGATCTGTGAAAGCCCGTCGGAATCGGGTATTCGAAACTGAAGTGCGGAATATTGCAGGATGGTTTGGTAACTGTGTCTTATTAAATATTGAGAAATGTAGTGGGTAAATCTGCATTATCGGCGCTGATGGGAATAGGTCGGGTTCAAAGCGCTTAGAATGTTCTTATGGCTAGAGCAACGGTTTATGATGTGTCAGAAAAGGCGGGAGTGTCTACCGCGACAGTCTCTTTCACTTTTAGGCGGCCTGACAAGGTGCGGCCGAAAACGAGAGAGCGAGTTCTTCAAGCTGCAAAAGAACTTGAGTATATTCCGAGTGGAAGTGCGAGGGGACTTGCTAGAGGGAGTAATGGGGCATTAGGGATATATGCGTTCGATATGCTTATTGAGCGGCCGCAGGGGAGCGGTGCGGAGGATGTGTCCGTGTTGGGTGAGGATGTCCCTGCGGAGCCGGACGTACTTACCTATCCACTCTACGTCGATGAAGTGCTTCGTGGCTTCGAGCTTGAATGTTGGAAGCATGATCAGGGTCTATTCTTGGGAGCGGCCAAGGGACGAGACGATCATCAGGCGGTGACCGATATAGCAGGTCGGGTCGATGGGCTTGCGATCATGCCAAGTATGTTCAACCTCCAACTTCCTCTTGAATTGCTGTGCAAGACCATGCCGATTGTGTTGATCAGTATGGACAGTGAAAAGAAATTGCCTGCCGCCCATGTGTTTTGTGATAATCGTTCGGGAATGCGTCAGCTGTTGGACCATTTGATTGATGTCCATCAAATATCATCCCTCGCTTTTGTCGGCGGCTTCAACGCGGAGGATGTTTCCAAGCGTTATGAAGCGTTTCATGAGTATCTCCACGAACGTGGAGTGGAGTCGATGGAATGGTTCGTGGATGACTCCGTGGCCGGATCTGACGAGCGACTGGTCAGGCTCTGCGAAGCCATCAATATGGGGAAGGTCCCACGTGCCTTGGTATGCGGCACCGATCAGACCGCGTTTGAAGTGCTCCAGCTTTTGGAGGATGCGGGGCTAAGCGTGCCGGATGACGTTATTGTCACGGGGTTTGACGGTATTCTGGCCGGACGACTCATGAAGCCGAGCTTGACGACAGTGCGCCAGCCGATGGAGGCTATGGGCAGGATGGCCGCTCGGCTTCTCGACGAACGGAATGGCAAGCCATGGGATGAGTCTGTGACGGAAGTGCTTCCGGTTCGGTTGATTCCACGGGAGAGCTGTGGTTGCGCCGGGTGAGCTTTGTCTATGTTGGATTAATAAAAATTTAAGCGCTTAGATTTTACGGCGCGTCGGCTTTGACAAACCAAAATCTAAGCGCTTTAATTATTCTAACAATCTAAGCGCATAGATTGTTAGAAAATAAGGTTCAAGGAGGAACGAAATGAAGAGAACAAAAGGTGTGTCTGCGTTGGCTATTACAGCCAGTCTTGCCATGGTTGTCGGCATGGGCGGATGCGGCCGATCAGACAATGGCGCAACATCCGAATCCGATGCCGTGACCATTATCGATTCAAGCAAGGCAACGGGCGATCTTACCGTCTGGGCGATGGGTAATGAGGGTGATCTTCTTGGTGATTTCGTCAAGGATTTCGAGAAAGAAAATCCGGAGGTCCATGTTAAGGTGACGGCCATTCCGTGGTCTTCCGCGCATGACAAACTGCAGACCGCGATCGCCGCGGGAAATGGCCCGGATGTGGCTCAGATGGGTACCACATGGATGGCGGATTTCTCCAATTCATTCTCTGAGGTTCCAAGCAATTTCGATACCAGTGATTTCTCCGAAGGTCCGCTTGGAGCGGGCCAGGTGGATGGGAAGCAGCTAGGCGTCCCCTGGTACGTTGACACGCGCGTCTTGTACTACCGCACCGACATCGCGGAACAGGCCGGCTGGACTGAGGCTCCGAAGACCTGGGATGATCTCAAGCAGATGGCTCAGGATATGCAGAAGGTCGATGGCGTCAAATACGGTTTCAATCTCAATCCTTCCGGCACCGATGCCTTCATCGGAACGCTTCCGTTCTCGTATTCCGCCGGCGCGAATTTGACTGATAAGGGCCAGACGAAGTGGACCTTCACCGACAACGGTATTAAGAAGGCACTGGATTTCACCACGGGGCTCTACAAAGATGGCATCGCCAACGTTAATGCGGATGTGAGCTCGGGTGCTGACATTGCGAACTTCGTTTCCGGTGATACCCCAATGGAGCTTCAGGGGCCAGCTGCGGTCAGTCAGATCAACGAACTCGGCGGAGACGGATTCGAATCCAAGTACGCGACCGCGGTGCTGCCTTCGATGGATGATTCTTCGGATGGCGCGACCTCATTCGTGGGAGGCAGCGATCTGGTCGTGTTCAAGGACTCCAAGAACAAGCAGACGGCATGGAAGTTCATCCAGTGGGCGAGCCAGCCTGACATCCAAACAAAGTGGTACCAGCTTTCGTCCGATCTTCCCGCATCCCAGAAAGCTTGGGAAAACGATGCCCTTGCAAGCGATGAGAAGCTTGTGGCGTTCGGTGACCAGCTGAAGAACACCATGGCTCCTCCGGCGGTGTCCACGTGGGCGCAGGTCTCCTCCGCGGCTGATCGTATCCTTGAACAGATTAACAAGGGTCAGCTTTCCGTCGACGAGGGACTGAAGAATCTTCAGTCTGAGGCCGATTCGATTGGAATGGGCAACTGATGCATAAGCGCATCAAGGCAACGGCGAAGGGTTCGGGCAAGACCCTTCGCCGCCGTCAAACAATCCTTGCATGGGGATTCGCTCTGCCATTCGTGGTCATTTTCTGCGTATTCATGCTAATCCCTCTTCTCACATCCATGGCAATGTCCTTCACGGACATCACCTCCCGCGACCTGCGCACGCCGTTCAATGTGAACTTCGTGGGTCTCTCCCAATACATAACACTGTTCCAGGATCCACGATTCATCCATTCACTAGGTGTGACCGGCATCTTCGTGCTGGTGGGACTACCCTTCACTATGGTCATCGCGCTGGCCTTCGCGGTCGCGTTGAACAGTGGTTCAAAGCATCTCAACGCTTTCTTTCGAGCTTTGTTCTATGCGCCTGTCGTCGCAAGCGTGGTCGCTGTCTCCGTGGTCTGGCGATACATCCTGCAGGAAGATGGCCTGTTGAATTCGTTGCTCGCAGTATTCGGAATCAACGGTCCGGATTGGCTGCATGATACGAGATATGCTTTGCCAGCGCTCATGGTCATGACCATCTGGCGCAACATGGGCACTCTGATGATTATCTTCCTGGCTGGATTGCAGGCCATTCCGGAAGAGCTCAAGGAAGCGGCAGCCATCGACGGCGCAAGCAGATGGCGTACGTTCCGCAGCATCACCCTGCCGTTGCTCAAGCCAACGATACTGCTTGGCGCGGTACTGCTGTCGGTGGCCTATCTGCAGTTCTTCGAAGAATCCTTCGTCATGACACAAGGCGGTCCGCTCGATTCGACCCTGTCGGCTGCCTACTACATCTATCAGAAGTTTGGCTTTGGCCAGTACGGTATCGCCTCAGCGGCCAGCTGGGTGTTGTTCATCATCATCGCGTTGGTGAGCGTACTGCAGTCCCGGATCCTCAAAGAAGATTAAGGAGAAACGCAATGAGTGCACCGGCATCAGCTGTTTCTGCCGTCATTCCCGACAATAAACCGTCGCTATGGCAACGATTTCTAAAAGGACGAGGTCTATCATATTGCGTCTTGTCGGTCGTCGGCCTCGTCTGGATCTGCCCATTCCTTTGGATGGCCTTGGGTTCATTGAAGACCCAGAAGGAGATTCTCGCCAAGCCGCCTAAACTCCTGCCGGAGCATGCGAGCCTTGCGAACTTCACCCAATGGTTCACCCAACTGGATTTTGGCAACTATTTCACAAATAGCATGGTCGTTGCCGTGATCACGGTGCTTGGAAACATGGTGTTCTGCTCCATGGTCGGATACGCTTTGGCGAAAATGAACTTTGCCGGCAAGAACATCCTTTTCGGCGCGGTCATGGTCACCTTGATGGTGCCGAGCGTCGCGACGTTCGTTCCGCTGTTCGTGTGCATTTCAAACATGGGATTGGCCAACACCTACGCAGCTTTGATACTGCCGTTCCTATGCCAGCCTATTGGAATCTTCCTGATGAGGCAGTTCATCGCGGGGATTCCGGATGCCTTGATGGAGGCCGCTCGAGTAGACGGCGCGGGAGAGCTGCGCATCTTCTTCCAGATCGTGCTACCGCAATGCGCTCCGCCACTGGCAACACTGTCCATCCTGACGTTCCTGTCATCGTGGAACAACTTCCTGTGGCCTTTGGTGGCGGCACAGTCCGAAAACATGTACACGTTGCCAGTTGCATTGTCCCTGTACTCCACGGGACAAAACGCGACCAATTACAGCGTCCTGCTTGCAGGCGCGGTGCTGGTCATCACGCCAATCCTGCTGCTTTTCGTATTCCTGCAACGCTACTTCATCCAAGGCGTGGCGATGACAGGCATCAAATAACGGAGAAAAAGACATGAATCAAGAACAAGAATATCGTTTCCCCAATAACTTCATCTGGGGGGCATCAACGGCGGCGCACCAAATCGAAGGCAACAACGTTGGCAGCGACTGGTGGGCGCGTGAGCATGCCGAAAACACAGACATTCATGAACCATCAGGAGACGCGGCGGACAGTTACAACCGGTATGAGGAGGATATCCGAATCCTAGCGGAATCCGGGCTCAGCATGTACCGTTTCTCGTTGGAATGGGCTCGTATCGAACCGGAGCAAGGATGTTTCTCTAAGGCACAGCTGCTGCATTATCGGAAGATGATCGACACCTGTAAGGAATACGGTGTTGAGCCGATGGTTACTCTCAGCCATATGACGCTTCCTCTATGGTTCGCCAAACAGGGAGGCTGGCTAAAGCCGGACGCCGATGCATACTTTGCCCGCTACGTGGAATATGCGCTGCCCATCCTGCATGACGTAGTGTGGGTGTGCACCATCAACGAACCCAATATGGTGGCGCTGACCAGAGGAGGAACCGAAGGCACTGATTTCGTGGCATCCTCATTGCCCGCGCCCGATCCAAAGATTTCGGAAATGCTCGTGAAAGCGCATCGAAAGGCCCGCAACGTTCTGACTGCCTTGCCAAAAGTAAAGTCAGGATGGACCATCGCATGCCAGGCTTTTCATGCGATGCCCGGCTGCGAATCCGAAATGAAAGAGTATCAATACCCGCGAGAAGATTTCTTCACGGAAGCGGCCGCAGGTGATGATTTCGTCGGCGTGCAAGCGTACCTGCGCACTTTTATCGGCAAAGATGGTCCGGTGCCAGTTGCTGATGAGGTGGAACGTACCCTTACAGGTTGGGAATACTTCCCTCCGGCTCTCGGCATAGCTGTGCGGCATACATGGGAAGTCGCCCGACAGACGCCGATATTCGTTACCGAAAACGGGCTTGCCTCGACGAACGACTCTCGTCGCATTGACTACACGTTTGATGCCTTGGCAGGATTACATTCCGCAATGGAGGAGGGAATCGACGTTCTTGGTTACCTGCACTGGTCGCTGCTGGACAATTACGAGTGGGGCTCGTTCACGCCTACATTCGGTCTTGTTGGTTGGGATAAGAACACGTTCGAGCGATTACCGAAGCCATCTCTTGAATGGCTAGGAGAAATCAGCAAGAAGGGAGTTGTCTCGCATCCGTGAGATGCCGTTCATATGGACTGATTCATTTAGTGGGCTCTTCCTGATGGATGAGCCCACTTATTTTACATGCCTTTTTTAATGGATTATGAGCTGGTCAGTCCTTGACGAGTCCGCCATCGACCACGAGGTTCTGGCCGGTTACCGCGCGAGACAACGGGCTCAGGAACAGCAGTGCCGCATCTGCGAATTCGGCGGTCGTGGTCACATGGCCGAGCGGCGTACCTGCCGCGATACCATCGAACACCGCCTCGGGAGTCGCGGCGCTGGCGTCCGTCACGCGCAGCAAACCGCCTGAGACCATGTTGACGGTGATGTTCTTCGGCCCCCAGATCAGCCGCGAAGGTGCGAGTCAGGCTCAGCAGCGCGGCCTTCGCGGCCGTGTAGTCATGATATGGGACCACGGGGTTCTGAAACAGGTTCGTACCGATGTTCACGATTCGTCCGCCGCCATTGCGGTCAAAACCATCCAGTGCAGCTTGGATCACGTTCAAGGCACCTCCCACGGCACCACGGAACTGCTGGTCGAACCGCTCGAATTTGATATCTTCGGCCTTCGGACGAGCATCGCCATCGAACGAGAAGTCCACCAAGGCGTTGTTGACCACGCTGGTGATCGGACGCCTCGCCGATCGTTCCGCCTCGGCGAAAAGCCCGTCCACCGACGCGCGGTCGGTCACGTCCGCCTGGATGGCCCATGCCTTGCCTGGGTGGGCGTCGGCGATGGCTTGGGCGCGTTCCCTGCTTCTGTAGTAGTTGATGACGACGCTGCCTCCATGGGCGAGCACCGATTTGGTGATCTCTTCGCCAAGACCACGCGCTCCACCCGTCACCAGGACAAGCTGTTGATTGATATCCACGTTCAACGCATCATTGCTCATGATGTCGCACTCCCTCCGCCAATGTGAATTGGATCAGGTTCAACGGGTATGTTCTCAGCCGGCTCATGCCGGCACCCCCGTGCCTACGGAAGCAATACTAGCATTGGAAATGAATCCAGCCAAGGGTATACGTCTTCAATTTCTGGTACTGGTCCCGTGAAGAAAAAGGTCGTCTTGGACGGCCTTTTGCGTTTATAGCGAAAACAAGCGCCTTCGGAGACAGTCTAAACGACTGAAACTGCCTGTCGCTCAGTGTTTTACAGCCAAGGTCTGCTGCAGCGTATGCGAATCGTGTGGAGGCACGACGACTGCGCAATCGCGATTGTTGACCGCTTCCGCGCACACGAAGCCACGCCATTCGCCGTCGCTCAAATCTCCGATGGCATTGCCGGCTTGCTCTCCCGGATTCCATACCACGGTCTGTGCTGCGCCCTGCTTGGAGACAATGATGGTGCGCTGTAACACGGGGTCGCGCAGCTCAAGCGTATCCGTCGAATAGTAGATGCGGTCAACCATGCCTTGGAAGGTCGCAGGTTCATCACCTTGGCTGCAACGCGGATCGCCATCCAATACGGTATCGAGATAGTCCGCGCCCTCAAGCCCGCACACCTGTGACTGTTCGGCGTCGCCAACCTGCAGATACGTATGCAGTGCCTCTTCGTAAGACAATGGCTCGTCGCCATCGTTATATACGGTAAGCGACATCGTCAACTCACAGCCGACTTCAATGGTGTAAACGGCATGAAATTGAGGATTCGGTCCAGAAACAAACTGGGAAAGTATATCTGCGTTGATCTCGCTGGAATCCAATGTATAGCGCAACAAGGCATCGGAAGAACCTTCCTTGTCATAATGCCAGAAGCTATTGCGGGCAAAACCATGCTTGGGCTTCTTCGAAGCCACATGCCCGCCTTCGAAACCGGAATTGAACCAAGGGAAAATAATCGGAACACCGCCGCGGATGGCAGTTCCTTCCTTAAGATGAATCGCCTTTGGCCGCCAAACCACAGTCTGTTCGCCGGCAGGTGCCCAGGAAAGCACATGCGCACCGTAATCGCTGACTGATGCCGTTGCGTCTTCGTTGACAATATCTCTGATAGTGAAAGTGCTACTCATACGACCAGTATAAACAAGACAACGTTGAGGCGGGATTGTGGAAAGAAGGACTTTGCAGGATTGCGGAATTTCTTGGATTTTTCGGCTTTGCACGTGAAGGAAAAAGAGGATTGCGGCAACACGCGCTTGTAGGCTTCTGCTAGTATCATCCATGAAAGTACAAGGAAGATAGCCGGTTCGTTCCAACTTGCGTGATGGAGGGTGAATCAAGGCTGTGAAAAGCTGAAGATTTCCAGAATCCGAACGATTGCAAGTAACGGCATCGAATCAGTCCAGGACCAGGTTGGGGTTTGTGAGACCGGCTTTGGGTGTGACAGTGGAAAGAGACCGACATGTCTGCAGAAAAGACCACGGAACCGGACGAAGTGCTCACCGACGATGAACTTCAGGCTGCCGCAGCGCCTGAGCAGTCCATCGAGGAAGATGACAAACCTCGCAAGCGTACCGTCGTCGTGGCCGAAGACGAATCCGTGAACCGTATGGATTTGGTTGCCATGCTGGAAGATAGTGGCTACGAGGTTGTGGGCGAAGCCGCTAACGGTGAGGAAGCAGTCGAATTGACCCGCAAGTTCCGTCCAAGCGTGGTATGCATGGACGTCAAGATGCCTCGTATGGATGGCATCGAAGCGGCGGGCATCATCTGTGATGAGAATATCGCTCCGGTCGTTATGCTTACGGCATTCTCCCAGTCCGATCTGGTCAAGAAGGCCACGGGTGCAGGTGCCATGGCATACGTCACCAAGCCGTATGAGGAATCCAAGCTGCTTCCGGCTCTGGAAGTGGCCATGGGCCGTTTCGCCGAAATCAACGATCTGCTCGACAATGTGGAGCGCAGCGAATCCAAGCTGCACGAAACCGAAGAGCAGCTGAAGAAGGCGGAAGAGCAGCTGAAGAAGGCTGAGGAAACCCTCGAGGAACGTAAGCTTGTCGACCGTGCCAAGGGCCTGCTGATGGATAAGGCTGACTTCTCCGAGCAGGGCGCGTTCCGTTGGATTCAGAAGACCTCCATGGACCAGCGCATCCCGAAGAAGCGTCTGGCTATGGCCATCATCGCCAAGTACGGTGATCAGAAGTCGGAAGCAGAGGATGAGCGCTAACACAGCAACTGTGGAAGGCACTACGCGCGGGACGCTATTGGTCGTTGACGGCCATTCCTTGGCGTTCCGCGCTTTTTTTGCCTTGCCCGTAGAGAATTTCAGTACATCCGCAGGTCAGGCGACCAACGCCGTATGGGGCTTCGCCACCATGCTTTCGCAGGTGATCGACGCGGAACATCCGGATCATCTTGCCGTCGCTTTCGATGTCAAAGGCGGTACCTTCCGCAATACGATGCTGCCGCAGTACAAAGGCACGCGAGATGCGGCTCCGGAAGATCTATTGACCCAGCTGCCGTTGATTCAACGGATGCTGACGGCCCTTGGCGTCACGTTCATCGAAAAACCTGGATACGAGGGCGATGATGTGATTGGCACGTTGGCGAGCATGGGAGACAAAGCAGGCTATCGCACGCTGGTGCTATCCGGCGATCGTGACGCGTTCCAGCTCATCAACGACAACATCACCGTGTTGTATCCGGGGCATCATTTCAAAGATTTGAAGCACATGACTCCCGACGCGGTGGTGGAGAAATACCACGTCACGCCGGAGCAATATCCGGATCTTGCCGCGCTTCGTGGCGAAACCGCCGACAACATTCCCGGCGTTCCCGGCGTGGGCGATGGATTCGCGGCCAAATGGATCAACCTGTATGGCGGACTTGACCAGATTATCGAGCATGCCGACGAAATCGGCGGCAAAAAAGGCGAGGCGTTGCGGGCCAATATCGATCAGGTCAAACTGAATCGTTCCGTGAATGCCTTGGTGCGTGACCTTGACCTTGGCGTGTCCATCGAGGATTTGACTTTCGGTCAGGTGGACGCCAACCAGCTCAACCAACTGTTCACCAGACTTGAATTCGGCATACGCACCAAAAACCGTGTGCTGAGAACATTCAATGCGGGGAAGCCCACCAACGATCCCGTGCAGCAAGACGAGTCCGGCAAGCTCGAAATACCTCAGTATGAAACGGTTGACTCGCCGGAAGCATTGGAAGCATGGGTACGAGACAATCTGCCGATGCCGAACGGGCATCTGCATGACGAACGTGAAATCGCGCCGAAGACGACTCCCTCCGGCTTCGCCATTGATCATACGAAGCAGTGTGCGCAGTCCGTGGCGCATTCGTGGGTGTTGCAGGTGGAAGGCGAAAGCAAGCCGGGGAACGCGGCCTATGCGTCGCTGATGATCGCTGCACATGATAAAGCGATTCGTACCAATCGTGTTGACCGTGACATGGCGTCCCAGCTGCAAACGGTACTTGACGAACACCACCAATCCATGGTGGTGCATGGGTATAAGGAACAGTCCCACCTGCTGGAAAGCGTCGGTGTGGCGTTGCCGAAGCCGCTGTTCGACACCAAGCTTGCCGGGTATCTGGTCCATCCCGATTTCCATGCCGACACGCTGGAACAGGCGGCGGCGCATTTCCTTGACCTGCATATCGAGGAACAGTCCGAGGGTGCGACGCAAGGCACGCTTGATTTCGACGAGCCGGACGATAGTGCGCAGCGGAACGACAACCAGCTTCCGCGTCATACTGCGATTGTTGGTTTGTTAGCGCGTAAACTGGCGGATTCATTGGATCAGCGTGAGCAGTTCTCATTGCTTGAATCTGTGGAGATTCCAGTATCCCGCGTGCTGTACGGCATGGAGCATGCCGGTGCGCAAGTCGATATGAACAGGCTGATGAGCATGCGCGAACAGCTTGCCGCCGACGCGAATTACGCGCAGGAAACGGCATGGCAGTATGCGGGCGAGCGCGTGAATCTGCAAAGTCCTAAGCAGTTGCAGAAGATTCTGTTTGAGGATATGGGTTTGAAGCCTACGAAGAAGACTAAGACTGGTTCGTATACTACGAATGCGGCTGCTTTGCAGGTGTTGCGTGATCGTTCGTGTGGTAATGATAGGGCTTGTCAGTTTCTTGATGCGTTGTTGTTGCATCGTGAGAAGAATAAGCTTAAGCAGATTGTGCAGACGTTGATTGATGCGACGAACAGGTCTGATGGTCGTATTCATACGACGTTTGAGCAGACTGTGGCTGCGACTGGTCGGTTGAGTTCGGTTGATCCGAATTTGCAGAATATTCCGAATCGTGATCCTGCTGGTCGTGAGATTCGTTCGGCTTTTGTGCCCGGTGAGGGTTTTGAGTCGTTGTTGAGTTCGGATTATTCTCAGGTCGAGTTACGTATCATGGCCGACCTTTCCGGCGATGAGGCGTTGATTGAGGCGTTCCGTTCCGGTAGGGACTTCCATAAGTATGTGGCGAGTTTGGTGTATGGCGTTCCTGTGGATGAGATTACGCCTGATCAGCGCAGTCATGTTAAGGCGATGAGCTATGGCTTGGCTTATGGATTGAGCACGTATGGGCTTTCGCAGCAGCTTGGCATTAAGCCGGGTGAGGCCGAGTCATTGAAGCGGCAGTATTTTGCGACGTTCGGCAAGGTCCATGAGTATTTGGAGTCGTTGGTTTCTTCGGCTCGTGAAAAGGGATATACGGAGACGATTTATGGTCGTCGTAGGTATTTTCCGGGCTTGAAGTCGCCGAATCGTGCGGTGCGTGATGCTGCGGAGCGTGCCGCGTTGAATGCGCCTATTCAGGGTTCTGCTGCGGACATTATGAAGATTGCCATGATTCGGGCTGATGATGCGTTGCGTGAGGCTGGTCTTGCCAGTCGGATTATTTTGCAGATTCATGATGAACTTGTGGTGGAGGTTGCGCCGGGCGAGGCGGAGCGTGTCACTGCGTTGGTGAAGGATGCCATGGAGCATGCGGTCGATATGGCGGTTCCGTTGGATGTTTCCACGGGTATTGGTTCGGATTGGCAGCTTGCCGCGCACTGATACGGTACTGGGTTTCGTGTGTGTTGCGGATGTGCGTGGTCGAGCAATGGCATAAGGAGGAATGATGGCAACGCTGAAGCAGGTTGTGGATGTGCTGGAAACGTTGTATCCGCTTCGCTATGCGGAGCGGTGGGATGAGCCTGGTCTTATCGTGGGTGATTTGCGTCGGCCTGTGCGCGGTATCGCTTTTGCGGCTGATCCCTCTATGGCGGTGGTTGATCAGGCGATTGCCGGTGGTGTTGATTTGCTGGTTTGCCATCATCCGTTGTTCTTCCGTTCCGTTCATGCGGTGTCGGGATTGGGTTTCCGTGGTGAGATTGTGCGTAAGCTCAATCTTGCCGGATGTGCGTTGTGGGTGGGGCATACGAATGCCGATGCGGCGTATCGTGGCGTCGGCATGGCTGCGGCTGACATGTTTGGTTTGGTGGATCAGCGTCCGCTGGTGCCCATCGATGATCCGGATGCCGAGCATCCGGTCGGTTTGGGGCGTGTGGGGCGTCTTGCCGAACCTGTGGCGTTGCGTGATTTCGCCAGTCGAGTAGCTGGCGCGCTGCCGTACACCGAGCTTGGCGTGCAGGTTTGCGGCGATCTGGACGTTCCGGTCAGCACGGTGGCGGTGCTTCCGGGTTCCGGTGATTCCTTGTTCGATGAGGTGCGTGCGGCTGGTGCCGACGTGTATGTGACCAGTGATCTGCGGCATCATCCGGTGACGGACGCCATAGAGCAGGCCCGCTATGAGGCTTCCATGCGTGCTTCCGGCGTTGCCATGGGCCATGGTGACGGGCGTGTGCGTCCGGCGTTCGTCAACACTCCGCACAGCGCCATCGAATCCATGTGGTTCCAGTATGCGATGGAAGACGTTCCCCATGCGGTTGCGGAAGCGACCGGCGACATTCCTGCCGTGCGTTGGATTTCCATGAATACCGATCCATGGAATATGGTATTTCCTTCGAGCGGGCAGGAACGGTGACGCGTCATGTGTGACGAGGCAGTAGACGGAACCCAGGTGGACGTATTGCTGGATGAATCCAGCGATGGCGTGGACATGTCCGGTATGGTCACGGTGCTTGACAGCAGGCACGTGTACCAAGGTGCTATCTTCGGCGTCGACGACCTGCGGATCGCATTGCCGATGCGTGACGGAGGGCAAACGGTGATTCGCCGTCAGGTGATGCGTCACGCGCCTTGCGTGGTCATGCTGGTGCATGATTGCGCGAATGACCTGTATCTGATCGAACGGGAATACCGTATCGGCTGCGACGCCTTCGCCTACGGTCTGCCGGCTGGACTCATCGACGGGGGAGAGGACGTGGAGGAGGCCGCGCTGCGGGAGCTTCGTGAGGAAACCGGTGTGGAGCCCGCCGGGCGTGACGGTGTCGAATTCGACCATGTGGGGCAGTTTTACTCGTCCGAAGGCATGACCGACGAGCTTGCCAACATCATGGTGCTTCACCTGCATGCATGGCATCCCGTCGAACGTCATTTCGACGGCGATGAGCACGTCGAATCGGCGTGGGTCTCCTGGCAGCGGCTGCGCGGCACCCGTATTACGGCCTCCAATTCCATGATCGCTATTCTTCACGAGCAAATTCGACGAAACCGGCAAAATACAGGCAAGAGTTCTTTCGAATCGTAAAAATAATCGCCGAACAACACGAAATTGCGATTTGGGGGCTGAAACGTGAGATACTTGAATCATGCAAATCAGACCCGGATCGATGTATCCACTCGGCGCAAGCTATGACGGCGCCGGCGTGAATTTTGCCCTCTTTTCCCAAGTGGCACAAAAAGTCGAGCTTTGCCTTTTCGATGAGGAAGACAACGAAACTCGAATCGAAATGACCGAGCAGAACTCTTATGTCTGGCACAACTATCTGCCCGGAATCCAACCGGGGCAACGTTACGGCTATCGCGTGTACGGGCCATACGACCCGACGCAAGGCCTGCGCTGCAACCCGAACAAACTGCTGCTTGACCCCTACGCTAAAGCCATCGAAGGCAACATCGACGGCGATGAGAGCCTCTACTCGTACTGGTTCAGAAGCCCCGATGACGTTACCAGCATGAACACGCTCGACTCGGCCGCCCATACCATGAAAGCGGCCGTAGTGAACCCCTATTTCGACTGGGGCAACGACCAGCATCCGAACATCTCATATCACGATTCCGTGATTTACGAAGCCCACGTACGCGGCATGACCAACCTCAACATGGACGTGCCACCGGACATTCGCGGAACCTATGCGGGTCTGGCGTACCCCTCGGTAATCGAATACCTGAAGAAGCTGGGCGTCACGGCCATCGAGCTCATGCCCATCCACCAGTTCGTCAACGACAGCTTCCTTCAGGAAAAAGGCCTGAGCAACTACTGGGGATACAACACCATCGGCTTCTTCGCCCCGCACAACGCGTATTCCAGCTCCGGACAGCGCGGCGAACAGGTCAACGAATTCAAATCCATGGTCAAGGCATACCATCATGCCGGCATGGAAGTCATCCTCGACGTGGTGTACAACCACACCGCCGAAGGCAACAACCGTGGACCGACCCTCAGCTTCAAGGGCATCGACAACGGCGCCTACTACCGTCTGGTCGACAACGACCGCAGACACTACTTCGACACCACAGGCACCGGCAACTCGCTGCTGATGCGCTCGCCGCACGCCCTGCAGCTCATCACCGACAGCCTGCGCTACTGGGTCACCGAAATGCACGTCGACGGATTCCGATTCGATCTTGCCGCCACATTGGCCCGTCAGTTCCAGGAAGTCGACAAACTGTCGGCCTTCTTCGACATCGTCGAACAGGATCCGGTGATCTCCCGCGTCAAGCTGATCGCGGAACCGTGGGATCTCGGCTCTGGCGGCTATCAGGTGGGCGGCTTCCCGTCCAGCTGGTCCGAATGGAACGGCCGCTACCGCGATTGCGTGCGCGACTTCTGGCGCTCGCAGCCGTCCACGTTGCCGGAATTCGCCAGCCGATTCATGGGCAGTTCCGACCTGTATCAGGTCAATGGCCGCCGACCGGTCGCATCCGTGAACTTCATCACCGCGCACGACGGCTTCACCATGAACGATCTGGTGAGCTACAACGAGAAGCATAATGAGGCCAACGGCGAAGGCAATCGCGACGGCGAAAGCAACAACCGTTCTTGGAACTGCGGTGTCGAAGGTCCTACGACCATCAAGGATGTTAACGAGCTTCGTCAACAGCAGATGCGCAACATGTTCGCCACGTTGCTGCTCAGCCAAGGCATTCCGATGATCTGCGGCGGCGACGAAGTGGCGCGCACCCAGCAGGGCAACAACAACGCCTACTGCCAGGACAATGCGATCTCCTGGACGAACTGGGATCTGGACGAGGATCAAAAGGACCTGCTCGAATTCGTATCGAAGCTGATCCATTTGAGGCTTGAGCATCCTGTGCTGCATCGCCGCCGCTTCTTCTCCGGTCGCGAGCAGGGAGACGACAGCACTGCGATTCCGCAGGTCGAATGGATGGATCATACCGGCTCCATTATGGATATGGACGACTGGTCAAACACACACGCCTTCACTGTGATGATCTATCTGAACGGTTCCGATATTCCGGAAACCGACTGGTACGGCAATCAGATGGTCGACAATGATTTCATTCTGATTTTCAACGCGCATTACGAGCCGATCATGTTCACCCTGCCCGATGAGCAATATGGCAAGAAATGGCGCTTAATTGTCGACACGCATAATCCAAAGGGGCCAGAACTCAATTATGAGGCCGGTTTTGCGATTACTGCGCAATCAAGAAGCTTCCTGCTGTTGATGAGCGACAAGAAGCCGTCCAACAAGCACTACAACTTCTGACGGCGCACTCGCGTTATGCCGTCAGAATCTAGTGGGGTGGAGTCGTCGCCAATGCGATGGCTCCACCCCACTGGTATGTATATGTTGAAATCCGGCGGTTGCCGGTCAGCCTTGCATCAGACTTGTGCGGCGAGCCTCGAAACTGTGTCGGGAACAGTTTCGCTGACTTCCGCAAGATCCTCGACGGAGCGTGGTCTCTCAGATTGCGCCAGTATCAGCTGCGTCTGCACGCGATCCGCTTCGATGGCGGCGATTTGACGCGAGAAAATGATGAACCAGCCAAGGAACATCATGCCGGCCAACGCCTCCACATTCGTCAGCGTGTTATGCCCGCTCAGCCATTGGAATCCGGCATAAGCCCCAATCGCAATCGCAAGATCGGAAACCACGTATACGACCTTTGAGAGTTGCGGGGCAAGCCAAGGCAGGGCAATCATCAGTACGCTCATCAAACATGGTAGGCCGCGGGCGAACACGTTGTGCAAAATCGGATGCGGTGTGTAACGGAACATGCCGATACCTACGAAAGCGATGCCGGCCAACGTCAACATGATTGACAGCAGCAGAATCCTCGTACGAAAATGCTTCGGCGTCTCATTGATGGCATTGGAATCCAGATACTGCAATTGCAGACGATACGTGGTGATGAGCTCGGAAACGGCGAAATAGCTGATGATCACAATGCAGATGCCCGCGAGCGTCAGCGTCGAATTGAACATACGCGCGGCGAACGTCGTACGGTCGCCCAATTGAGAGAAATTATTGTTGTACCAGTACGGATCGTCGGACGTCAATCCTGCGATACTCACGCCAGACACCACGAAAAATGGCAGTAGGGAAGCGATCGTTTTGGCATTCATAAGTTCCGCCTGCACGAAAGTGATATAGCCTACAACGCCTGCGATGGCCGCGCATAGGATCGGCAGATAGCCTTTCAGCGTGCGGATGCCCATCATGTTGTTGACGATGGACAACATCATGAACGATGTGACGAAAATGGTCGAAGCATACACCACGGAAAGCGCAAGGATCTCGAAAACACGGCGAACCGGAATGACCCAGCCATGCTTGAGTGTCAGCGAACGTGATTTTCGTGCGTAACCCAAACTGAATGAAACGACTCCGCATCCTGCCACGATTCCCGAGCAGACGGTGAACAGACGCTGCGTGACACGCCAGATGGCCGGGGCGAACTGCATGTATGCGTTCATGACGAACCAGGCGATAACGGCGCATGTCACAAAGGAGATGATGCCTGACGATTCGGCCTGCTGGTGACGTCCCATGCCACTCTCCCTTCCGAAATGCTATTGTAAGCCTGTCGTTGTCCAACCATACGCTATAATAGAAACTCGTGTTCACTTGGTGCGATTCCGTGAGGCGGATTCGCGGGGTGTGAACGTGAACGGGCTGTAGCGCAGTTTGGTAGCGCGTCTGCTTTGGGAGCAGAATGTCGCAGGTTCAAATCCTGTCAGCCCGACCGAAGCCCTTGGAAACATTAGGTTTTCAAGGGCTTATTTTTTCCGTCGAAAACAATCCGCATACAAATGCATACAAACGCCGCGGAACCTCCATGCCCGATTCACACGAGTTCGCGCTCGCGGAGGGCTCCGATCGCGTCGGCCACGTCGTCCAATCGTTCCGGCCAGAGCGCCGTGTAGGTGTTCAATGTGATGCTGGGAGAGGAGTGGCCGAGCTGCATCTGCAGGGTCTTCACGTCCGCGCCCTGGGCGATCGCGAAGCTCGCGTATGTGTGGCGCAGACTGTGTATGGTCACGCCCTCGTCCTCCATGCCGGCCGCTTTGACGGCCTTGTTCCATATCCTTGTCCGCCACGTGTTCGTCCAGACGTTCCCGCCACGTGTGGCACGGAACAGCCAGTCGTCATCACCCATGCCATTCATCTGCGCCTTGATCTGCGGCATGAGGAACCGTGGTATCGCGATGTTGCGGGCCTTGCCATTCTTCGGGGTGCCGAGCATGCTGCCGCCGTGCCCGTCGTCAGTCCATGTGCGGCCTATCCTGGCGCGCCGCCTGTCCGCGTCCACGTCACCGACCTTAAGGGCAAGCGATTCGCCGATGCGGCATCCCGTATAGGCCTGCCATCTGACCAGCAGACCATCCACCGGCTTCCCGATCTTCTCCGCCTCATCCGCGAGCAACTCGACCTCGCGGACCGAGAGGAACACCATGTCATCGTCGGAGACGATCTTCGGCACGGTGACCCTGTCCACAGGATTCTCACCGATCCACCCGTTCGAGACGGCGTAGTCAAAGATGCCCTTGAGGACGACTTTCACGATATTGCGGATGCTTCTCGCGCTCAGCGGCTTCGAATCACGCCCGTCCGGCAACGCGGCCGGATAACCACCGTCCATGAGCTGGCCGACCCACTCCTGCAGCATGTCAGGGCGCAGCTCCCGCAACGTCATGCCACCCCATTTGGGCAGGATGTACAGGCGCAGCTCCCTCGCATACCGGCTTGCGGTGCCGGGTTTCAGATCAACCTTCGACGCGAGCCATTCGCCGGCCACATCATCCAGGACACGAAGCTCCTGACGAGGATCGCGGTAACGTCCTCGCCTGATGTCGTCCTCCATGGCCGCGGCATATTCCTGCGCTTCGGCGAGCCTGGCGAACTGCTTCACCCTCTGCACACGCCTACCGTCCTTGACGATGGTCCAATGACAACGCCAGCGCATCCCGACTCCATAACGGCTTTTACGCCACTTCTCAGGCACATTGGCCTTCATCGGATCGCGTGAGTTCGCCAAAGAGCGTTTGGCCGCGCGACTCGGCGGATTGCCATCATCGTCATTCTTGAGCCACAGATCATCAATGGTCACTTTCATGGCGCTTCTTCCCACATGTTTTTCACCCCGGCGCTCGCGGTATGCGGGTGGCCGGGGTCATTTTTTATAAGGAATCCGAAGGGGTATAAGGCTCTATAAGCACGTATAAAGGCGTATAACTATTGCATGCACACGCCGGAATCATGAAGCAGCTGCCGGTAGTCCATCAGCACCTGCACCGTCACACCCAATTCGACCGCCATCGGCCACGCCGCGCCCTCATAAATCTCCTCGGCCATGCCGTAATCCACCGGACTGATCAACGTCAGCGCGGTCTCCCTACGGCAACGGCGCTCGCATTTGACCCCGTATTGGCTGCCACAGCCGGGGTCGTGGTGTCTGGCGTGGATGAGCTCGTGGCACAAGGTGCAGCGGCGTTGGAATCCGGCCAGCCGTTCGTCGATGATGATGAGGCGGAGCGGATCGTAGTAGAGTCCGCACCTGTCTCCGGCCAGCCGGCGTTCCTCCACTCGCACGCCCAGTGTTTTCGACCAGGACGTCAATGTGGCGTCGTTCACTGCTTGGCGGTCTTCACCACTGTGGTGGTGCCCATCGCGGTGGTCTCCCAGCTGACGCCGTCCGCCTTGGTGTAGGTGAAGTCCTTGGTGGCGTCCTGCGAGCCGAGCAGGGACGCCTGCATCGCCGCGGTGTCTCCCTGGCTCGTCCACTTCCAGTCGCCGGCCTTGTCCGGCGCATTGTAGGAGCCCTTCCAATACAGGCTCTTCGTATCGCCGTTGTCGCTGACCCACTGGACGGTGATAGTGTCGGCCGTGATCTCGGCCTCCATCCAGGAATCCGTGCTGCCGGAGTTGGTCTGCTTCCACGTGCCGGTCAGATCCGCAGGCTGTTCTACCGGCTTCTTCTCTGCCGGCTTCTTCGTCGTCTGCGATTGGCTCGTGCTGCCGGCGTCGGCGGTTTTGGCGTCACTGGCGTTGCCGCATGCGCCAAGCCCGAGAATGAGCAGACCGGCGACGGCCGTTGCGATTGTCTTCCTGTACATGGTTTCCTTCTTTCCTTGGTTGATTTGCATTAAAAATTCAATCTCTTGGCGTTTCGGCTTCAAGTGCCTTGTTCGGATCGTCGTTGGCAGCCACGCCGAAATCCTCCGGACGGGAAGCGATACGGTCAACCAGCTCATCCGTGACCCGAAACTCGCGCTCGCGGGCCTTTGCGCGGTTAGCACGGTCGACAAATTTTTCAGCCTCTTCAATGAGTTCATGTGGATTGATTCCGAAGACTTCTGAAAGTTGAGCGATTTGCGTCACCTTTATGTCGCGCTCATTTTTCAGCATTCTGATTAGAGTGCGCTCCGGCACGCCAGATTTCTCCGAAAGATCTTTAATGGTTAATCCTGCTGCAGATCGTTCTGCGGCAATTGCCTTTGCAGTCGCTTCATTAATGTCCATATGGACAGTATAGCGACTGAAATTCTGCTATCAACTGCCCATTTGGGCGTGTTGTACTTGCATACTGCCCAAATGGGCACTACTATGCAAAGCATGGACAGCATGAAGTACTCAGCAACAGTCGCAAGACGAGTTGGCAAAGCTCTTTCCCGCGCAAAATTCAGCATTTCCGAAGCATCGGAGAAATCAGGAATTCCACGAGTCACATTGACAAGGAGGCTTAAGTATCCAGCGTCATCGCCATTCACAGTTCGTGAATTGCATCAAATTTCAGAAGTCGTTGGATGTGACGTCAGCGACTTCTTTGTCAAAGAAAAAAAGAGTGAATTTGTTAAGCGCTCGCCGACGGAAGCGATCGAAGAACAGAATCAGGCGCTCGCCGATGCGCTGGAAAACGCGACAGCCAACAATGCCAACAGCAAGGAGGAGAACTGAAATGAACACGTCGTTCGATATCACCGACATCGACTGCGCGCCCAAAGAACTCGAGGACGCTCTGGGCGTGAGCGGGAGAACGCTCTTCGACCCCAGTGAGCATCCGATCCATGTGGACATATGGGACGGCAAGGCATACGTGACCTTGGCTGAAATGATCGAGCTCGAAGGCGACGCACTGTGCCACTTCCTGGCTATCGTCTTTCCGGCATCGCCATCGGCAGGCCCATACGTTCCGTCGCCTGCGGGGAATCGAGCCAACTGATGATGACATTATCCGCTCGCCCAAGAACGGCGGCGACGAACTCGAACTTGCGCGACGACCCCTTTGCCATGTCGCCCAACACAACCGGTTCGCACCCATCGGCCTCCAAGCGCACGTCATACGCGTCGAACGTGTTGCGGTTCCTGATCACGAACATGACGTTGTTCGGGCTCGGACTTGGATGCTCGATGACCCAGTCCGGAACGGACACCTTGCGTTCCAATAGATTGACCTGCCTATGCAGCGAATCCGAAGAGTCCCGCATGGCGTCCAGTTGCTCCGAGAACAGCGAGAGACGTCTTTCGAACCTTTCCGTATCGGTCCTCCCACTATTCGCGGCCCTTCTCCCGGTGATGACCCAACCGGCGACGGATACGCCGATAGTCACCACCCATCCAGCGATGGTCACCCATAACCCATTCATCGATTCTTCTCCTAACTGTTCGGCCCGCACGTCGCAAATGCGGGATGACACCGATTTTAGGAGAGGGCCGGGCGGTTCTCCTAACGCCGCCCGGCATCACACACGCAAAGGAGGCGCGTGATGGATGACAAAGAGGTGTTCGCCGCATTGGCGGCGGCGTTGAAGCCGATGAACACGACGAAGGACATCGCGGACAACTGCGGCATCAAGGAAGGCACCCTGGCGTACTGGCGTAGCGCGGGCATCGGCCCGAAGTTCGTGAAGGTAGGACGAATCGTCATGTATCCGAAGGAGCAGATGATCGCCTATTTCGCGCAACACCTGTACCAGTGCACGGCCGAATACGAGGAAGAGGTGGGCGCGTGATGACCGACAACGACTGGCGTACCGATACCCCGTGGCCTGACCCATGTGAAGAAAAGGAGGACAAATGAACGCCATCCGCAAAACCTGCGTCGAAGCGATATTCAGGGAATTTGAGGACCATGGCGACGCCATCAGTCCGGCCTGCGGCGACTTATGGGACGAAATCGAAGCAAGGCGTTCGCTCGGTCACATCGTCGGATACGTCGACCTCGACGTGGCCGACCTCGTGGACATCGTTATCGACACCATCAACAAGGAGCTGATGTGATGAAGGCCCTTGCCCACGTCATCCTGCACCAGCTGCTGTTCGCGGTGTGGCTACTGGCCATGTGGGTGCTGTATTGCACGCCGGCGTGCACGCATCCGATCGAACATCTCATCGCCGCGCCGTTCGCGGTGCTCATCCCGACGGCCGTCATCATGCGTCGCCTGTGCTCTGACCCCCGCTTCGCGCGCTGGCTGGACGAGCAACGGCAGTGAAGGACTTGGACGGTTCCGCACACATTGCGGCATGGACGTGGTTCGTCATGCGCGGCCATGCCGGAACCGCCCGCGCGTCAAGGAAAAGACGTTAAAACCAGCCGGACGGGTCATCTTCTCTCTTCTCCTCCCGTCCGGCCTTCGCCGGGGCCCGCGACAGGATGCGGGCGCCATGGATCGGCGTGTTGAGGTCACGTCGGCGGATGGATGCGCGGTTCGAATCCGCGTCCCGGCACGACATCAATCCAAAGGAGGCAAACGTTGCCAAGCAAAACACCAAGCAGGCCGGAAGGCGAGAAGTGGTTCGAATGGCCGCTCACGCCCGCCAGCGTCGGCATGACGTCCGCCGAGCTGATCGGCGAACTGTACGAGACCATCAGCGCGCTCAACCGCGACCGTGGCTGGAACCTCACCATGGTCGCGCCGGCGCGCTTCGGCGAGATCGTCATCGACCGCGAGGCCGGATGCCTGCGCGCGAAATGCGCGTGGAAGGCCAAGGATCCAAGCCAGCTCGGCCCGGAACCGGCTGGATATGTGAAGGGAGCCTGACATGGCCATAGGGGAGACCGTCATCACCATCGTCGGCAACCTCACCGCGGATCCGGAACTGAGGACCACCGGCCAGGGCGCGCAGGTCGCCAGCTTCACCATCGCCAACACGCCACGCCAGTACAACCGGCAGACCGGACAGTACGAGGACGGAGACGCGCTCTTCCTCCGCTGTTCGGCATGGAACGACCTCGCGCAGCATTGCATCCAATCTTTGTCCAAGGGTATGCGGGTCATCGCCCAAGGCAGGCTCAAGCAGCACTCGTATCAGGCGCAGGACGGCACCAATCGGACCGTCGTGGAGCTGCAGGTCGACGAAATCGGGCCATCGCTGCGGTACGCGACGGCGCAGGTCGCCCGCATCAGCCGCCAGGGCGGTCCCGTCTACGGCAACCCCGCATCGCCGCAGCCGACCGTCAACACCGGCGTCGGTGGCTGGAGCCAACGGCCGCAACAGTCGGCGCAGACACAGCAACCCGCCGCGCCGCCGGCCGATGATCCGTGGGGCGCGCCGGCGGCCGACCAATCGTCATTTGGGGACTTCGGCAAACCGGATCCGGAACCGGAATTCTAAAGGAGGAAGCAATGAAAGCCAGCGAACAGCAGGTGCTCATCCCGCAGGAAGCGACACCGGACACGCTCATCGACCTCATCGGCAAGACGCAGCAGGTCACCAAGGCCGCGGCCGTCGTGCTCAAGGCATGCCGCAACGTCATGGACACCAAAAACAAGCAGGAGCACATCGACAAGTGGGGCGGCATCCACGCCATCACCGAAGCCGTGTACGACTGCGCAGACCTCGCTCAGCGCATCCTCGACGCCGGCCTGGCCATGGAGAACATGTGCGCCAAGCCCGCCACGTCACGGCAGATGATCCTCATCGACGACCTGCGCCGCAGCCTCGACATGGAGGATGGCGACGTGGAGGCGTCCATCGACCCGGACACCGGCGAGATCGGCTAAGCCTCCAAGGAACCCGAACCACGGAAGGAGAAGAAGAATGTGGTTCATCATCGACGACCAGATGGCCGACGACAGGCGCATCCGACGCCTACCGCTCGCCACCGTGGGCCTGTGGGTCAAACTCTGCGTCATCCACTCCAAAGGCGTCTCGATGCAATCGAAGGACCCGTCGGCGTATCCCGGCCACTTCGACCAGCTCGACCTCAAGGACGCCGGAGGCACCATGCGCCAGCTCCAGCAGCTCATCGATGCGGGACTCATGGAGGAGCACGACGGCGGATGGCGTCCCGTCTACGCCGAAGGCATCTGCAGGGAGCCACGAGTGCTGACCGAAGAGCAACGCGAGGCGCGCCGAAAAGCCGGAAGCAAGGGAGGCCGCCGTAAGGCCGCCAACCAAAAGGCCAAGCAAACGTCGGGCGACTTGCCGGAAAACAGCCAAGCAAACGGAGAGCAAAACGGTAGCAAACCTTCTAGCAAGTTGCTAGGGGACAGCCAAGCAAAAACATGGCATAAAACCGATACCGATACCGATATACCCTCTCCGACCCCTCCCGCCGGCAAACCGAAGCAACCCGCCACGCCGGAATCCGGCTTCGACCATTTCGCCGAAACCTATCCCGGATCCGTCGGCGCGAAAGGCCGCAAGACCGAAGTCGAAGCCAGAGCCCTGTACGCGGCCATCGCCGGAAACCCCGTCGAACTGACCCGACTCCAGACCGCGCTCCGCCGCTACAAGCGCGCCGTCAACGACGGCCAAATCCGCAGCGGCCACATCCCACGACTCAACACATGGCTCCGCGACCAATGGGAGACATGGGCGCCGGAACCCATCACACCCGCACGCCAGCACAAGCACACCTGGAACTGCGAACACGTCCACCAGCTCATGGATCCACATGAGGACGCATACGACCACACCGGCAGCCTCCGCGACGGACATCCAAGCGAATGGTGGCAGGCATGCCAGGCATGCGCCGACGAACTCAACAACCAAGAAACCAGCAAGGAGAACAAGCAATGAGCAACTACCAAAGCGATCAGATCAAGCTCATCAACACCAGCCTCATCGACCCGTACCCGGACAATCCACGAAAGCAGATCGGCGACGTGACCGACCTCGCGGCGAGCATCAAAGCCAACGGCCTGCTCTCGCCGCTCTCCGTCGTACCCAACGGCGAGCGCTATCGTGTCATCGCCGGCCATCGTCGTCTCGCCGCATGCAAGCAGGCCGGCACCGGAGCCGTGCCGCGTTTCGTGCTTGACTTAGACCCGTTGCAGCAGTTGGAGGCCATGGTCACCGAAAACTGCCAGCGCGAACAGCTCACCGTCCTCGAGGAGGCCGACGCCATCCAGGGCATGCTCGACCTCGGAGCCACCACCGCCGCCGTCGCGCACAGGCTCGGCCGAAGCGCCGACTATGTGCGTGACAGAGCGAAAGCGGCGAGCATCAAGGCGGACGTCAGGAAGACACGCGACGACTTCGACCAGCTCACCATCGGCCAACTCATGGCCATCGCACGATACGACGGCCAGCCGGACCGTCAGGAACGCCTCGCGCACGCCGCGGGGACCTCGAACTTCGACTACATCCTCCACAACATCGAAGTGGAAGATCGCCGGAGCCAGTGGTTCGCCGATGTCTCCGCGCTCCTCGCTACCGGCACCACCGGTCTCAACGTCATCGAGGATCCCGGAGAGACCTTCTCGGATTCCGAATGGCATTACTCCGGCGCCATCTTCCCCGCCGCGGGCACTCCGGAAGAAACCGTCGAAGAGCTCCGCAAGCGGAATCCAGACGCGGTCTCCGTCCATGAAGCGACGCAGACGATATACCTCTGGGATCGTCGTGATGCGGCCGCCGAAGCCGAAAAGGAAGCCCAGCGAGCCGCCGAACAGGCCGAACGCGACGCCCGACAGCACGTGCTCGAGGAATACGCCGCCACGACGGCTGACAAGCGCATGGCATGGCTCCACGGCCATCTCCATGCCATCAAGCGCGCCAAGCTCATCGAGACCACGGCAAGGCTCGGACTCCTGCAGACAATTGACCCGGACCCGACCGGCTTCACCAAAGACCTACACACCTGGAACGACGCCGCATGCGCCCGGGAACAGTTCGCCGCCATCGCCGGCATCAAACCGGAACAGGCGCTCGCGGAACTCCACACGCACCTCGACTCACCGGACTGGCCGACATACGCGGTCATGATCCTCACCGCCAGAATCGAATGGTTCATCAGCCCAAATGACTGGGACTGGAGTGGCGACGACAACGTCAGCCGCCGCATCCCCGGCTATTACCTGATCCTCCAAGACCTCGGCTATGAGCCATCCGACGACGAGACCGAACACCTCGACCAGCTTGTTGCCGCCATCACGGAAGAAGACGAGGAGGAAGACGAATGACCAAGGAACAGATCAACAGACTCGCCCAACTCATCACCGACACCGCGGAAACCGCGGCGAACATCGAACTCCAGGCGCTCGCCGGCGGCAAGGCCGATAACGGCATCGCCGCGATGGCCTCCGGACTAAGAACGAACTGCACTTCATGTCTGGTGCTGGTCAACGGCCTGATGCAGGAATGAGCGCGTTGTGAGTGAGTTCGAGGACTCGAAGCGCATCGCTTTGGAACGCCAGGGCTGGCATTGCCTGCGCTGCGGGACGAACATCCACGATCCGTCACGATGGCCCGGACGAAGCGGCCATCACCGTCAACTGCGTCGCGCGGCGAATCCGGATGTGCGGCATAGTCCCGTCAACATCATCGAGCTGTGCGGCTCGGGGACGACCGGCTGCCATGGGTGGGTCCACCAGCATGTGGCTGAGGCCGAACGGCTTGGACTGATCGTCCCGCTCGGCATAGATCCTCTCTCCACCCCAGTGCGCGACTGGCAGGGGAGATGGCTCTGGCTCAACCAGGACGGCACGGCCACGCCATTGACCATGCGCGAAACATTGACAATTCAAACGGAAGGAATGACAAATGCACGAGAATAACGGCAAACCGGAGGCGCTGCTGTGGATCGACTTTGAGACCACAGGCGTGGACAGGCGCAAAAGCCTGCCATTGGAGATCGGTATGGAATGTACCGACATGCTGAGCGAACAAAAGTTCGGATCATTGTCCCGCATCATCCGCCCGGACAGACTCGACCTCCTGTCCATGAGCCCCGTCGCCTTCTCCATGCACACCGACAACGGCCTGCTGTTCGAACTCATGGGAGGCTCCGTGCGCAATGACAGCATGGTCGTCGTGGCCAACGCCGTGGAGGAATTCCTTGACTCGCTCTCCCAGCGCTTCTCCCTCGTCCCCGCGGGGACCAACGTGGACTTCGACCTTGACTTCCTCCGCCGACTCAACCTCAACCCTGACGCGTGGCTCACCTACCGCAAATACGACATGGCCACCATCCGCCGACTCGTCACCGTGCTCGGCGCCCCGGATCCATACCAGGGCGACAGCGGCCCGCACCGGGTGAAATCCTGCATCGCACGCGACATCAAAGACTACAAGGCCATGCTCGAGACACTCGCCGTCAAGACGGGAGACCACAAGTGAGAAAGACCATCAGCCACCTCGCCGACCGGCTCGGAGACGCCATGGCCACGCTGTTCACCCTCCTCGCGCTGCTGCTCATCCCGCACGCCGTCATCAGGGCGATCATCGGACAGGCGCTCCACCAGTGGACACCAATCACGTGGCTCGCCATCCACACCGCACTGACCATCGCGGCGCTCGCCACCAGCCTCGCCAGCTACGCGATCGCCGCACTGCTCGCACCGCCAAGACCGGAGACCTACCAATGACCGAAGACCAGCAAGACCAGCTCGTCATCAGCCTCGACACGCAATACGCCGTCGCGCACGCCATCTACAACCGATTCCACGCCAACGGCCACCGCAAACACCTCACGTGGGAAAACCTCGACGACGACGGCCGCGAACCATGGCGCCTGATAGCCAAGGACGCGATCACCGAGATGCTGGCCAGCCCGGAGATCGGAGGAACGGCATGAGCCACACCGCGATAATCCTCCTGGCGCTCGCCTTCCTGATCGGCTGGATGGGTGGCCGGGAATGAGCATCATCGTCCCATTGCACAAGTGGCGGTCGGCCGACCCGGCCATCCTGATCGGCCGCCGCTGCATCGCCCAAACCAACCAGGACGTCATCATCGACGGCCGGCTCGAACTCATCCGACATCCGGACGGCACCGCCAGCCTCCGCTTCCAGGGCATCGGAAACGACATCATCTCCCACGATCCGAACACATGTTCCAACAGCATGAGCGACGGCATACGAAGCCTCGCCATCTACGGAAAGGAATGAAATGCACACCGTCAGAATCGCCACCAACCCACGCAAATGGCGCAGACCCGCACCCTGCCCGGCATGTCGCCGGTCACGGCCGCTCATCCTGACCCTCGGCGCCATCTACAAACTCCGCACACGCAAACCGGTCAACACTATCTACGGCTGCATCTGCCCCAACTGCCGGCACAAATGCATCCTCCACATCGACGGCAGAAGCCTCAACAAGGCCATCCGCCTCTGGAACCACCACGCCAGCCACCATCAAAGGAACGAACAATGAGAAACACCATCTGCGCCACCCTCACCACCATCACCCTCGCGCTCTGCGTCGCGCTCGCCGGATGCGGCAGCTCGGCCAAAGCATCCACGCAGGCGCATTCGGCCAAACCCATCGACTCGCAATGCACCGATGGAGGCACCACCCATGGTTTCTACGAGTGCGCCATCACGTTGTCCGATACACGAAAGGTGGACTGCGTCGTCTACGCATGGGAGAAACAAGGCGGCCTGTCCTGCGACTGGAGCCACGTGAGCGGAGCGGACAAGGAGCCGGGGCAGTGAGCTACCAGGAATTCCGTGAACTGTACGTCATCTGCGACGAGTGCCACACAAGCCTTTTCGTCTATGATGCGACCGATGAGGACGCCGACAACGAGGCCGCCGACCACGGCTGGCAATGCGACGAGCTCCAAGGCAGGCACTACTGCCCGCTCCACTGGCACGTCGAATGCCACGACTGCGAAGCCGCCGATAGTGGAGCGCCGGACGAACTGGAAGCCGCAGGATGGCACATCGACCGCGATTACCCAGACGACAGCCTCTGCCCGAACCACCACCATCTCTCATGCCGCGAATGCCGCAAGTGGGACGTCGGACCGCTGCATCGGCTCGAATACGAGGGATGGCAGCTCAACTCCACCGACCCCAACGACAGCCTCTGCCCCGAATGCGTCAAAGCCAAGGAGGAAACAAAATGAGAAACAGCGACGCAGACATCGCCATCGACGTGCTCAACAAACTCATCGCCCAGGAACTCGAGGCCGCGAGCGCCGGGCAGCGTTATGGCAATAGGCCCCTCGAGGAATGCGCGACGATCAGATCCAACGCCTACACCTTCGCCAGGGACAAGATTCGTGAGGCGCTCGCCGATGCCGTGGAGGAGCGGGACGCGCGGAACCCGTTCCAGTGTCAGCGTGATGAGTTGGTCGCGCAGGATATGCATACGTGCGATCTGTGTCGCAGGCGGGTGTCCAGTCCGGTCTATGCCGTGCATCTTGCCTATATGGATCAGGCAAAGACCGCCTCGGAGGTGTGCGCCGACTGCATGTGGCGGCTGAAATTCAGTCCTATCCGGACCATCTCGCTGGATGCCTACCGTCTTTTCGAGCGGTGGCGCCTGTCCCAATCGGAGGCCGACGCATGAAAGACCGGACGCCACATCTGTGCCGGAACGCTCTCGGAACCGCCATCTGCGCCAGCAATGGCATCGGACCATCCCAGGATGCCGACCGGCGTATAGAGCATTGCGTCATCTGCGGCAGGTGGTGGAAGATCTACGCCGTCTCGCCGTACCTGACCATCTGGGCCGAAGTGCCAGCCTGGATGATCTGGCTGTTCTGGCACAGAATCTGGAAGACCGGTCATAAATCATCCCACGGAAAGGAACCGGAACAATGAGCGAGGAAACACTCGAACCGCCACTGCCGCCGATCGACGCGCGCACCGAAGCCGTCGCCGAACGCCTGTTCGGACTCAAATGGGCGCTCCGCAAGGACTCCACCGAAATCATCCACGAGGAATGGCAGACCGCACCCGACTGGATCCACGACGGATACCTGCGCCAAGCCATCGAAGTGCTCGCCACCGCCGACCAAGTGCAACCCGCGAGCGCCGACGGATCCGATTATAAGGAACGGATGCGCGTCGAATACCGTGAGTTGACCGCTCGTGCCGGCAGGCTCAGGGACATGCTGCAGCGGTATGCGGATGGCACGCTTGACTTCGAGCCCGTCTGTCCGATCAGCCTGTTGAGCAGGCAGCTCGACGTCATGGATGAATACGCCAATCTGCTCCGCCATAGAGCCAAGATCGAACACGTCCACCTCGAAAAACAGGACTCCGCCACCGAATAAACAAAGAACCCGACCTTCCGGCCGAGCTCTGGCATTACCACAAACCAGACTACCACGCCGGAGGGAATCGAACAAATGTACGAACCAACCAACGAATCCCAACCAACCACCATCAACACCACAACAAACACCAGTCAAACAACACCAGCGCTCGCCGGTGTGTGCCTCGTCTGCGGTGGAGGATGCGCTGTCGGCGACACCATGTGCGCGAGATGCGATGGGCTGATGCGCGGCTGGCTGCGGGAATATCCAGCATGGTTGGATTCGCTGCATGAGTTCCTGGACTCGACCGCGCACTACGGAGGCCGCCAGCCTGGACGCGTCAACCTTCCAGCCGCGCCGACGCCAATCCGATTGCCGGTGCTCGACCACATGCAGGCCATCGAGGATGCCGCAATCGCACTCTGGCGCCGGTTGTACGCTCCGCCCGCCATGCCTTGGGCGACCTATGGCGTGCATCCGCCGCTGGTGGACATGCTGCGTGTCTGTGCCGGCAGTCCTCGACTGCGCCGCATGCCTGACATCGCCGACTTCTACCATGAGTGGGAGTCGATGGTCCGAAAGACGCTGGACATCATCGACGTGCCGCCTTCCAAGCACGGCATCGGAAGATGCCCGAACCCATTATGCGGTGTCGAACTGTCGGCGCCCATCGACGCGGTCGAGGTCACCTGCCCCGTATGCGGCGGCACTTACCGCGTGGTGGACGTGCGGCTCGGCTTCCTGAAAGAGTGCATCGCATCCGGCAAAGCGTTCACGGCAGGGGAATGCGCCGAACTCCTGCGCGAATGCGGGTTCCAATGCGGCGTGAACACGATCTACTCGTGGCGCAGTCGTGGCAGGATCCAACCAGCCGGCAAGAACGGGAAGGGACAGCCGCTCTACCGTCTCGCCGACGTGCACAGGCAGCTTTCCCGACGCGACTCGATTTGACGTTTCTCGAAGTGCAAGGCATAATTGTCAGTGGATTAGAGGGTTCAAACCGAAGACATGCGGTTTGAACCCTTTTCATATCCACCTTGGATTCTCCTAACTCCTTGGGTTGCGTAACACCGTCCTGTCCGAACGGCATATCGGACACGCTCCGCCCGCTCCACGTCAGAGTGGGCATACACCAACAGTGGCAGGCAAGCCAATCCCGCGCTTACGTGATGCGGTGATGCTCAAACCGCCTGTCCATGCCTTCGTAGGAATCAGTGGCAGATCGCACCGGTCGCAGATCTTCGGATCCTCTTCCTTGCGGCCGCGTGTATGCGCGGGTTCGACTCCCGCCGAAGGCGCTCCATGAATAACCTCGGGAGGGGATATCCGCAGATGACGGAATCCCTAGTCGACACGTGGTCGGCCATGCTAGGACTTCATACGAAGGAATAACCATGAGCAAGCGACGCAACGAGCGGGTCAGCAACGGATACCGGCGGCGCATGCTCAGGCAAAGAGTGCTGGCCGCATACGATGTGTGCGCCATCTGCGGCAAGCCAGTCGACAAGACATTGAAGACACCACATCCGATGAGCGCCGAAGTGGATGAGCTCATACCGGTCTCACGCGGCGGTGATCCATACAGCTTCACTAACTGCAGGCTCACGCACCGCATCTGCAACAGGATGAAGAGCGACAAGACAGACGAACACGCACGAGCGCTGCTGGCCGGCAAGCAGACCATCAAACCAAGCTCGATGCCGTTCAAAACGTTCGGCATCTGACCCGATACCAGGGCAGGGTACCCGGTCATACCCCCTTGGGGTAGCCTCGGGTGCAGTGCCGATTTCTCCCCGCGGATTCAAACGTCGGAAACAGGGGAAACAACGAAAGGTCGGAAAGCGAGGATTACGCCGATGAAGTGCGAACTCTGCGGCAAGGAATTCCAGCCTTCCGGCCATGGGCGGCCTCAGAAGTACTGTTCCAAGTCCTGCCGCCAGAAAGCGGATTATCGTCGGAAAAAGAACAATCCAGCTCGGACAAGGAAAAGCAAGCCTGCTAAAGCGAAGAGAAAACCGGAACAGGAACTCGACAGACGAAACTTCGAACGCATGATGGACGGTTCCCATGAGGACACGCTCCGTGAAATCGTCGGAAGACTGCGTGAGGCTCTGCATGATCCCTCAACACCGGCCAACGCGTTGCCGTCGATTAGCAGCAAGCTTGCAGAATTCGACGAACGGATGCGCATGGCCGAGGAATCCGGCAGTCTGTTCGACATGAACGATGACGTGACGGAGGTGGCGGAGGATGTCGGAGCGTCGATTGTCTGAAATCGCCCAACGGCTCGTGCAGCCGGAAGGCGTCACGTCGAGTGACTTCAAACTGATCAACAGCGCGGCGGTCAAGGCCGGAATCCATTACGACCTCTGGCAGAAAGGCTTTCTCTACCTGCTGTTCGCCAAACGCTCCGACGGCAAGTACGCATGCGGGTCCGGCGGCGCGGTCCTGTCCAGCTGCAGACAGATCGGCAAGACATTCACCGTCGGAACCGCGATGTTCATCCTGTGCGCCGGGCGCGCCGGAACATTGGTCATTTGGACCGCGCACCACACGCGCACCTCCGACGAGACATTCGCCGATATGTGCGACCTGACCCGCAATCCGAAACTTTCCAGATACGTGCGGAACGTGCGCCGAGCGAACGGACAGCAGGAGATCCGTTTCACCAACGGCAGCCGCATCATGTTCGGAGCCCGCGAGAACGGCTTCGGCCGAGGCCTGCACTCCGCAGACATCGAGGTGTTCGACGAGGCTCAGATCCTCACCATCAAGGCGTTGGATAACCTGATTCCGATCGTGAACACGAGCCCGAATCCGCTGATCGTGTTCATGGGTAACCCTCCGAAGCCGGGAGACCAGTGCGAAGCCTTCGAGGAGAAACGTTCGACCGCGTTGTCCGGCAATTCGGACGGCATGCTCTACGTGGAGCTCGGCGCGGACCGCGATTGCGACCTGGACGACCGGACCGCGTGGGCGAAAGCGAACCCGTCATATCCGAAACGCACCAGCGAACAGGCGATACTGCGCATGCGCAATCTCCTTGCCGAGGATTCGTTCCGTCGCGAGGCGCTTGGCATATGGGATGAGACCGCCACCGCGTACGCCATCAGCCCGGACCTGTGGCAGGCCGCGGCCATCGACGACGTGCCTGATGGGGGAACCGTGAGCTTCGGCATCGACATGCCTCCGGACAGGAGCGTGCTGACCATCGGAGCCGCGCTACGGTACGCGGACGGTTCGGCCGTCATCCAGATGGCGAACATCAAGGACGCACGGCAGGCGGGAACCATGTGGGCCGTGGACTGGCTCGCCGAACATTGGCCGAAGACCGCCAGCGTGGTCATCGACGCGCAGTCGCCCGCTATGAGCCTGCTGCCCGAACTGAAGAAGGCGCATGTGAGGGTCACGGTGACGAACATGCAGGAGATGGGCCGCGCGTGCGGACGCTTCCTCGACATGCTCAAGGCCGGAACGCTCAAGCATCCACGGGACGAATACCAGCTGCAGCTGGCCGCAGCCGTCAAGGGCGCCACCACGCGGCCTCTTGGACAGTCCGGCGCGATCGCCTGGAACAAACTCGGCAGCGATGTCGACATCACGCCGCTCGTGTCCACCACTCTCGCCCTGTATGGGGCGTTCACGACGAAACGACATCCGGGAAGACGACAGGAGGTGATGTTCTGATGGTGTTCTACATGGCCGACGGCACAACGGTAAGTGTCGCTCCGAAATTCACCGGCAGCAGCTACCTCGACACCGCAAGCGGAAACGTCGGCACCATCCTCGGCGTCGACGACGAGGACATGCCCATCATCCACGAACTGTTGCGCGTGTGGCGTGAGAAATACCCACGCAACCTGATCCGCGGAGCCTACTACGACTGCAAGGAACGATTCAAAGACTTCGGAATCTCCATCCCCGACCAGATCAAAAACAAGGTCGAGGCGATGATCGGATGGCCCGAACTGGCCGTCCGATCATTGAGCGACCTGAGCGACCTGGAAGGGTTCAGCGTATCCGGCGACGACACGATGGGCGTCAACGACCTGTTCGAGGACAACCAATTGGACGTGGCCACGTCAGAACTGATCGTATCCGCTTACAAGCACTCATGCAGCTTCCTGACCATCGCCGCAGACCCGGAGAATCCGGACCGGATCAGCATGATCCCACGCTCCGCCGACTGGTCCGCTGGAATCTGGGACCGACGCAACCACCGTCTGGCCGCGGCATTGACCATCACCGAGGACGACAAGGACGGACGAATCTGCGCGTTCAACGTGTGGCTCCCCGGCAAGGTCTACGAATGCTCCGGCCACCTGACCCCATGGCGGGCGGAGAAAAACGAAACGAACTTCGACCAGCCGACTGCCGTCGCGCTCGCCTACGACAGGCAGATGGACCGGCCATTCGGCCACAGCCGCATCAGCCGTTCGCTCATGAGCCTCGTCGACGCCGGATTCCGCACCGTGGTCCGCATGGAGGCGTCGGCCGAATTCTATTCCGTTCCGAAACTCTGGTTCATCGGAGCGAACAGGGACGCGTTCAGCAGCAACACATGGACGAGTCTCATCCAGGCGATCAACGCGATCACCGCGGACGAGAACGGAGAGCTTCCCCAACTGCATCAGGTGCAGCAGGCGTCCATGACGCCCCATTCGGACATGCTCAAGACCTTGGCCATGCTCGTCGCCTCGCAGACCCGAGTGCCGGTCGACTATCTGGGCATCACGTTGGACAATCCGACCAGCGCCGAGGCCATGGCATCCGCCGAACGACGGTTGACGCGCATCGCCGACAAGCAGAACGTGGCCTTCGGACGGGAACTCAAACGGGCCATGGGCATCGCCGTGGCATTGCGCGAAGGCGCGAACACGATACCCGACTCCATGCGCGACGTGCATCCGGTATGGGCGCCCACAAGGGAAATCTCCGACGCGGCGCGCGCCGACGCGTTCACGAAGATCGCCGACAAGATCACCGGCTACGCCGACTCCGATGTCGGACTCGAACGTCTCGGCCTGACCCGCGAGGAAATCACCCGCCTACGCGCCGACCAGCAACGGCAGAAATCGGAACAACGCATCGACCAGCTCATGGACAGAAGCGCGGCGTCCTCGGAGGTGACGGATGGATCTGAACAATCTGGATCTGCCGGAACCGGCGAAAGCGCAGCTTCGTCAGAAACTGGAGAAACTGCATAGGGATTACGAGACTGATCTTGAGAATCTGACAGACGACGCCACCGACGCGATGGAATCCGCGAAACCGTTGGAACGACAAGACATAGTGCTCAGGTACACCCGCGATGCGTCCGAACGATCACGCAGGTACTACACTGACACCAGGAACCTGTGGCAGAAATACGCCGGCATCAAAATGCCGCCCTACGTCTCATCTACTTGCGACGAATATGAAGTGCTATACCGTCAGGTAGGCGGTTTCACTGGAACCGATTGGAATGGGCATAACTACACTAATTTGAAGCATGGCAACGCCAACGGGCTGACTGTTGAAGACCTTTGGCCCGACCTGAAGACGGTGGACGACTGGCAGCAGTTCATTGCCGACATGATGAGCAGGTCTGTACGATTGACCACGCAGAACAACCGCGACGCCGACGAGACGCATCCTGGATGGGCACGCGTCCCACGAGGCTCCAATCCTTGTGCATTTTGCGTGATGCTCGCCAGCCGAGGATTCGCATACACCAGTGAGGAAAGCGCGGACTTCGGCGGCTCTTTCCATAACGGCAAATGCCGTTGCATTCCCGTGTGCAGCTGGGGCAAGGACAAGATCTTCGGCTATGACCAAGCGAAGTATAAAGCCATGTACGATCAGGCCGTGCAAGCCATCAACGGCAACGCATTGGGAAAGAATTGGAAGTCCTCCGCCGAGGAAGCCGGAATCAAGTTGGATTCGGCCGACGCGAATGCCGTCACATTCGTTATGCGTCATAAGTTCCCTAAGCAATTGAGCGACGGGATCATGCCGAAGAAACGTGCGTCTTTCAAAGTCGAACATGATTTCACCGGCATGCGCGACGAGAAATCATTAAGCAAGAAAGGATGGGATGGAAGGCAGAAGGCGCTTGGCGTCCCAGTAGACGCAGACGTCCTTGAGATGCATGAAATCGTGTTCCTGGAACATTTCAAGTCACTCGGACAGCATTACGAATGGATTCCACGCGATACTTTGGGGCACAAATCGACGAATGACTTGAAATGGATTGAGCAAGACCTTGAGTGCGAGGTTAAGTCATCTCGGCAAAAACGCCCAGACTACGGATCCATTTCGAAGAACATCTCAAAAGCGGTATCCAAAGCCGAGCAGCATGGTGTCGTGAAGGATGCATTCATTGTGGATCTCACTGGATACTCGGCTCCGGAGAAACTGGTGACGCAACTTTCCCGCTATAACGCGCTGCATAAGAAAAACAAGATCAGACGTTTGTTCCTATTGGACAACAACGGGATGAGAGAAATCGAGCTGCAATAAAAACCCGGAGGCACTCCCGCACGAATAGGCTATTATTTCAAGTCTGCACGGGACCTCCGGTACTTCTATTTTACCAAAAACCATTGATTTCGGTGGATTGCCAGAGCAGACGAATGGACCCGACTGTAACTCGGGCGCTTCACAGCCGCGCAGGTGCGAATCCTGCATCCACCACTCGGCCAGCCATTCAGGTTGGCGGCGACCATGCGCCGTATCGCGTGGGAGGACCATACAGCGCACCGTGGCGCGGTCGAACTCGAATCCACGGGAAACAGCAAAGGAGAGCAGCATGTCCATCAGATTCCAATTCCCGGCACACATCCGTCTCATCGACGGCGGTGGCGACGAGGGCGGTTCCAATGACGGTGGCGACGGCGGTGAGCCGAGGTCGTTCACCCAGGAACAGGTCGACCAGATCGTCGAGAAGCGACTGGCCAAGGAGCGCGGCAAGTACAAGGACTACGACGAGCTCAAGTCCAAGGCCATGAAACTCGACGAGATGGAGAACGCCGGAAAGAGCGAAATCGACAAACTCAAGGAATCGAACGCGGCGCTGCGCAAGCAGATCGACGACGCCGCGGCCGAGAAGCAGCACGCGGAATGGGTGTCCGAAGTCGCCAAAGACAAGGACGTTCCGGCCGAACTGCTGCGCGGCGGAACCAAGGAGGAACTCGAGGCGCATGCGGACCTCCTGCACGCGGCGCTGCATCCGGCATCCAAGCCGCCTCAGGTGAGGAACCAGACGGGCTCTCCATCGCACCAGAACAACAACAAGGACGCCGAAGAGCTCTCGTACATCCACCAGCTCCTAGGCGAATAACCCAACCATCCGAAAGGACAAGTCATCATGGCGATGAAAACAGACCAGATCAAGCTCCCCGTGAGCGTGGCCACCGAAATCGTGAACAAGGCCAAGGACACCAGCACCATCGCGTCCCTGAGCCCCAGCACGCCACAGATCTTCTCCGACGCCGACTACCTCGTGTTCAACGGCAAGAGCGAAGCCGAGGTAGTGGCCGAAGGCGCGGTCAAGAGCAGCTACGAGCAGACCGTGGACTCCGTCGTGGCGAAGCGCTTCAAGGTGCAGACCACCACCCGCGTCACCAGCGAACTCCAGTGGGCCGACGAGGACAACCAGCTGCAGATCATCCGCAGCATCCAGGCCGATCAGGCAGCCGCACTGGGCCGCGCCCTCGACTACGTGATCTACCATGCGATCAACCCCAAGACCGGTGAGGCGCTCTCCGGATTCGACCCATTGAGCACGTCCGCCGTGCAGGTGATCGCCACCGAGGATGAGATCGGCAACGTGGACGCTTTGGCCGACGCGCTGAACGACTCCTACGACATCAACGGTGTCGCCCTGTCCAAGACCTGGGCGTCCCGCCTGCGCAAGCTGCGCGTCCCCTCCACCGGCATGCGCTTCTACCCGGAGATCCCGCTGAACCTGCAGGCCGGCAGCCTGGACGGCATCACCGCCGCGACCTCCGGAACCGTCAACGGCCGACTGGCCAAGACCCCGACGAAGGTGCTCGCGTTCATGGGAGATTTCAGCCTCATCAAATGGGGCATGGTCCGCGATCTGACCAGCGAGATCATCGCCTACGGCGATCCGGACCAGACCGGCGTGGACCTGAAGGCCCATAACCAGATCGCATACCGCACCGAGGCGATGTACGCGTTCGCGATCATCGATCCGAAGGCGTTCGCCGTACTCAAGGCCACGGAATGAGGTGAACGATGAGTTTCCCCATCCAGACCCTTGTGGTCAATCCGTCAGGTAAGAAGAAGCATACGATCGGACCGTTGGACGCGCAGGTGAGCCTTGTCAACAAGGATGGCACGGACTTCTCCGCCGGATCCAGCGCCTACGAGCTGCCGGCGGCCGGCGAGGACACCCTCGGCGGCATTAAGCAGTACGCGCCCGAACAAGCGATCGGCAACGTCGACAGCAACATCGCCGAGGCCGCGGCGGACACTCCGACCAAGGACGAATTCGACAAACTCGTCACCGCGTTCAACACGTTGGCGAAACAGTTCGACGACATCATCGCCGGCCTCGTATCCGCCGGGGCGGTCAAACTGCCGGACAAGAAGTGACCATGACGGACGAACCCGACATGTTCGCCACTTCCGACGACCTCGAACGGAGATGGCACAAGCTCACCGACGAGGAACGCGAGAAAGCCGACACGCATCTCGCGGACGTGACCGACTACATCAAGGAACGCTCGCCCATCTGGCAGCGGCTCCTCGAAGAACGGCCACGCCTGCTGACGAAGATCACCTGCGACATCGTCCGCAGAATCATGCAGGCCGACCCGTACGACATTCCCGGCGGCATCACGCAGATGAACCAGACCACCGGCAGCTTCAGCGAACAATACAGTTTCGGAGCGCCCACCGGCGATCTCTGGCTGCGCGACGACGAGAAACGCATCCTTGGCATCAACGCTCAGCGCGCGTTCAGCGTCGACATGGCAACGGGGGAGACGTCCTAGTGGAAACCATCGAAGTGTGGCGCGGCCAGTCCACCACCGACACGGACGGCAACCCCATCCAGGGCAAACCCGTCCGCGTCGGCACGTTCCAGGCGATGGTCGCGCCAACCTCCACCACCGACCAGACCGAGGAGAACGCCAGCCCGCAGACCATCGAATACACGATCCACATCCGCGGTAGCCAGCCGACCGGCATCCAAGCCACCGACCTGATCAAAGTCAGAGGCATCCTCCTGCCCGTCAAAGGAAAACCGCAAGTGTGGAACAACCTCCACGGACGCCACATCGGCGACGTCATCACCGTGGGCGAACGGGAAGGATAAGCATGGCCAAACGATGCAGATTCGTATTCAACCGCAAGGCATTCAGCCAACAGGTGCTGAAGAACGAGACGCTGCGCTCGCGCATGCGTGACTCGGCCAACGAGGCCGTCACCGACAGCCGGTGCATGGTCCGCGACCATGACGGCAAGAACCGCAGCGGCGTGGCCATCCTCTGCCCGGCACCGGTGGAGAAGGCGCACGGCACGCTGGAGGACACGCTCGGCAGGATGCACGTATGAGCATCCCGGTCACTCCCCGCCGCACGGAGCCGCTGCTCCTGCCCAAACTGAGGACACTGTTCCCGGACGTGACGTTCGACACCATCGAACGAGCCGACCTCGAACCGCCCTTCACCGAAGCCACTCTGGCCGACTCCATGCAGGGCATGAGCACTCCAATCTCGCAGTACGTGCGGCTGCGGTTGAGCGTGCGATGCATGAGAGAGGACCATACGGGCGACTGGGACAAGGCCGCACGCCTGTGGGCCGACATCGCGAGGGAGATCATCGGGCTCGGAAACGTCGCGCCGCTCATCGACGCGTCACTCGAATCCGGGCCGGTACGCATGACTGACGAGGACAAGAGGCTGGTGTGCGCGTACGGCGTGCTCCTGCTCGAGGTCACCGTCAACTGAAACACAACCAAAGACAACGTGCCGCCACACGCGAAGAACGGAAAGGTGCAGACGAATGTCTGACAACAACGAAAAAACCACCGTCGCCGCGCAGGGCGCGACCGACTACGGGTACGTGTCCAGCGGCAACACCGCAGGCAACGTGCGCCTGATCAAGAACTACGCGCTGTTCCTGTTCCCCAAGGGCGACAGCACGTTCGTGGCTCCGACCGGAGTGGCCTGGACCCCGCCGGCAAGCAAGAAGCCGATCGGCTACTCCACGGAGGACGGCGCCGTACTGCATCCGGAACCGGGCGACAGCACCGACTACAAGGCCCACAACGGCGACATCGTGCTGTCCGACACGGATCCGGGCTACTGGACCCTGCAGCTCGCCGCCATGGAGGGCCGCAAGGATGTGGTGTCGGCCTACTTCGACGTGGACGTCGATTCGGACGGCGGCATCAGCATCAAGGGCGCCGGATTGAAGAAGGAGTGGATCCTCGTGCTGGTCGCGCTCGACCAGCAGGACCGTCCGTTCCTCCTGTACGGCACCAACGCGAAGGTGAGCGACCGTGACGACGTGAGCCTGAAATCCAGCGAGATCATGAACTTCAGCATGACGTTCAAGATGCTCAAGGGCACCAACGGCGAACAGTTCCACGCATGGGGCCTCGTCACTGAAGACGCCAAGTGACCCATTGATTCTTCCCGTGCGGCCGATGGCGGTCGGCCGCACGGGACACCCATTCAACCGCCAACCATTAGAACGGAGCCAACATGAGCGACAAAGAATACCATGTCGTGGACGTAGACCTGACCGAAGCGGAAGAGCTCAAACCCGACGTGCACCTCGAGGTCGCCGGCGTCAAACTCGACCTGCCGAACCTCAACAACGCGGAACTGCCCATCGAACTCGTCCAGGCCATCCTCCTGATCAAAAGCAAGCCCGCATTGTCCGACGAGGAAACCACGGCCTGCGTGAGCACGTTCCTCGCCTACTTCCAGACGATGCAGCCGAACTTCTGGAACGTGCTGCGCAAGACCAAACGTCCGATTGCCTACCTCACCGCGACCATCAAGGCGTGGGCCGAGGAATCCGGACTGGACCCAAAAGCGTTTACCTCGCCCACCTCTGGAACAACAATCGCGCGGCACTAGCCTACGACTGGATCCGAGCGTACGGGCAGATCTACAGGCCCGTACGCTTCCGGGAATGGGTTGAAGGCCAACGTCCACGAGTCGATTGGGGACTCGCCTGGGCGTTGACCCGCGAAATCCTCAAAGACCATACGAGCCACTCGTGGATGGCGTTGCAGAACGCCGTCTACGCGCCCGACGGAGCCGAACAGGCGGTCTGGACGCTGTCCGGACAACGCAAACGCCCATGGTTCGACCACGAGCACGACCCGCTCCGCCCGCCAACCCCGACGCACAACCTCACCCGCCGTCAACGCGAGGACAGGGAACGGCTCAAAGCCTACTTCCACATCAACGACGACCTCTGACTCCGACCGCCATCGGAATCCCAACCTACGAATAAGGAAACACGATGGCAGCACAGGACATAGGCGTCGCATACGTCCACGTCGAACCATCCGGCAAAGGATTCGGCAAAAGCATCGAAGGCGACATCGGCGACGCCGTCAACAAAGCCTCCAAGAAAAGCTCCAGCACCCTCATCTCGAAGATCGGCGGCGCGTTCGGCAAGATCGGCAAGGTCGGCACCGGCGCGATCGCCACCATCGCAGGCGGCATCACCGCATTGGCCGCCAAGGGCGGCTTCACCCGAGCGCTCAACATCGAGAACGCGCAGGCCAAGCTCAAAGGCCTCGGCCACGACAGCGCGAGCGTCACCGAAATCATGAACGACGCGCTCGCATCCGTCAAGGGCACCGCGTTCGGATTGGGCGACGCCGCGACCGTCGCGGCCAGCCTGTCCGCCTCCGGCATCAAGGAAGGCGACCAGCTCACCAAGATCCTCAAGACCGTGGCCGACACCGCGCAGATCAGCGGCAGAAGCCTCACTGACATCGGCATGATCTTCGGTTCCGTCGCCGCCCGAGGCAAACTCCAGGGCGACGACATGCTCCAGCTCATGTCGAGCGGCATCCCAGTCCTCCAAATGCTCGGCAAGCATCTGAACAAGACCAGCGCCGAAGTGTCCGACATGGTCTCGGACGGCAAAATCGACTTCCAAACCTTCGCCGACGCCATGCAGGAAGGCCTAGGCGGCGCCGCACTATCCGCAGGCACCACATTCACCGGCGCCCTGGCCAACGTGAAAGCCGCGTTGAGCCGACTCGGAGAAACAGCCGCCACACCAGTCCTCGACGGCTTACGCGGCCTGTTCAACCAAGCCATCCCACTCATCGATACATTCACCGCAGCCGTCACACCAACCCTGCAAAAAGTCGGAGCGGCACTCCAACAAGGTCTCGAGAACGCGATACCCGCCACACAGGCGAAACTCAAAAACCTTGGCGACACGATCTCCAACATCCCCGGCTTCCAGATGCTCGCCTCGGCGACGGCCAGCCTCAAAAGCCAACTCACTGGCCTCTGGAACGCAATCACATCACTCATAGGCGGACTCAACAATGGCGGCGAAGCCGCCACAATGTTCTCCACAACCGCCGGCGCGCTCGCGGGAGTGGTCGCTTCGGTCGCGCAGGCGTTGTCGAACGCGGCGGGATGGGCGAAGACGTTCGTCAACACGTTCATCGAGACGGGCGCGTTGCAGCCGTTCCTTGAAAGCCTGACCGGCGTCATCTCCGGATTGGGCTCGCTGGTTTCCGTATTGGCGGCCGCGGTCTCGCAGGCCTTCGGCTTCAACGACAGCGCGCGCACCGCCAGTTCCGCGGCGCAGAGCTTCGCCGGGCTGTTGAACACTTTGACCGGCGTGCTCATGACGGTGGGAGGCTGGCTGCAGTCGGTCGGACAGTGGGCGCAGCAGAACGGCGCACTGGTATCCGGCGCGTTGAAAGCCATCACCATTGCATTGCTCGCGGTCAAAGGCTGGGATATCGTCTCGGCCGGGCTGAAGACAGTTTCCGGTGGACTGAAGGCCATTTCCGCGACTGCCTCCGGTGTGGAGAAGACCGCTACGGCCACGTTCGATTTGATTGGCAAGATCTCCGACGCGGGAAGCGCGGCTGGAGCACTGAAGCAACTCGCCGGCTCGTTCAATATTGTCAAGGCAGCTCAATCGGCGTGGAGCGCGGTGACCAAGGCTGCTACCGCCGTGCAGCTGGCATTCAGCGCTGCCTTGGATGCGAATCCGATCGGCATGCTTGTCGTGGCCATCGGCGCGGTCGTGGCCGCGCTGACATGGTTCTTCACCCAAACCGAAACGGGCAAACGACTCTGGAACAGCTTCGCCACATGGTTCATGGGAATCTGGAACCAGATCAGCACCGCATGCCAGCCAATCCTGCAAGCCATCGCCATATTCATCACCCAGACCATGAGCCAAATCCAACAAATCTGGCAAACCGGATGGACACTCATCACCACCGTCCTCCAAAACGTCTGGAACACGATCGGCCCCATCATCATGACCGCGCTCACCGCGATCATCACCGGCATCCAAACATTCATCACCACCATCACACCACTCCTGCAAGCAGGAATACAGAACATCCAAACCATCTTCCAAACCGCCGTCACAATCATCAGCACGGTCTGGAACGGACTCTGGAACACCATATCCACCGTCGTACAAGGCGCATGGACCATCATCGCCACAGTCATCAGCACCGCACTCGCCGTCATCCAAGGCATCATCCAACTGGCGCTCGCGGTCGTCAACGGGAACTGGAGCGCCGCGTGGTCGGCCATCCAGGGCATCGTGTCGGCAGTGTGGGGCGGCATCCAAGGCGTCGTCTCCGCCGGCATCGGCATGGTCAGCGGAGTGGTATCCGCCGCATGCTCGACAATCCGGAGCGTGTGGGCCGCGTTGTGGAATGGCGTCGGAAGCATTGTGTCGAGCGTCTGGGGCGGCATCGTCGGCACCGTAAGCAACATGGTTGGCCGTGTCGGGAGCGTCGTGAGCGGGATCGGCGGAACCGTCCGGAGCGCGGTGTCCGGCGCGGGAAGCTGGCTCGTCAGCGCGGGACGCAACATCATCCAGGGATTGATCAACGGCATCACAGGAATGGTCGGCTCGTTGTATTCCAGCATCACCAACGCGTTGTCGGGCTTGGTGGACAAGGCCAAGAACGCTTTGGGCATCCATTCCCCGTCGCGTGTGTTCCGCGACGAGGTCGGCGTGATGGTCGGACGTGGCATGGCATTGGGCATCGACGATTCCGCGCATGTGGTCAGCCGTTCCATGGATTCGCTCGTCTCCACGATGAGCCTCTCCGACGCGGACTGGTCGAAGACCGGCAGGCTGAACGTCACGGCCGGCACCGGCGCCAATGCCGGCGACGGCGATCTGCGGGAACTCATCACGGCCGTCGAATCGTTGCACGACGACCTCGGATCGATCATCGCCAGGTACACGCCGACGATAGGGGACCGCGACTTCGCAAGGAAGGTGAGAAGTGCAATCGCTTGAATACGTGTGCGCGGCCACAGGTGAGCGCATCGGCTTCGAGGGGCCGCTGTACGGCGAGACGCTCACGGGACTGCGCGCCCGCGTCTGGGACTACAGCCTCGCCTCACGTGGCATGACGGGCATCACCCGCAAGGCACGCGAGGCGACAGTCACCGTGAAGATCCACGATTCTCCAGCCACGCTCGACCTACTGCGCCGCCTCGCGGACGCCGACATGGCATCCGGGAACCCGGGCACGCTCGTGGCCGACGGCGAATGGGAAGCCAAAGCGTGGATCACGAAAAGCGAACCGCAATCCATCACGCCCACGATGGTCGAGACGCAGTTGACCATCGTGCTGGCCGACGGCGTGTGGCGCCGTCCGACCATGACGCATTTCACGCCGCGATACGATTCCGGAACCGCCGACCTTGACTATCCATATGATTATCCGCATGATTTCGCCGGCATGGCATTGGGTGCCGAGATCGTCAACGACACGTCCATCCCGCAGCCGGTCAAGCTCACGATATTCGGACCATGCGCGCAACCGTACGTCATCATCGGAAACAACCGGTACGAGGTCGACGTGACCGTGCCATCCGGCTCGCGTCTGGAAATCGACGGCACCGGCGATGTCAGGACCGTCACCATGGTCAGCGGCACAGGTCTCGCCACAAACTGCTTCGCGCAGGCCGTGCGAGGGTCGGGCAAGGATTCCGGCCGGTACGTGTTCCAACCGCTCGCGCCCGGAACACAGCCGATCAGCTGGCCGGGAGGATTCCAATTCGACTTGACGGTCTGCGAGGAAAGGAGCGAACCGCCATGGACCTGATCGTCACCGACGCCACAGGCAAACCCGTGGCGAGCCACGCCTCATACACGCTCGACCTCGCGTTCGGTAGCGGGGAGAACGACTTCGACCTGCAGGTCGAAGACGCCGCGCTCAAGGCGGGGAGCCGCATCATGATCGACGGCACCGAGTACGGCGGCATCATCGACGACACGGATGTCGACGTGGACGGAGGCCTGTCCACCGTCACATGGCATGGCCGCGACTGGCATGGAGTACTCGCCTCGAAGATCATCGAACCGGACAGGAACAACGATTACCTCACCCTGTCCGGCACGATTCCCGTCATCATGCGCACACTCGTCAGCCGTGCGGGATTGCAAGGCCTGTTCACCGTCACCGACGAAAGCGCCGACCACAAGACCACCTGCCAGTTCGACCGGTACGTGGACCTGTACAGCGGTCTGGTCAAGATGCTCAGGGCAAGCGGACTCAAACTCCGGTTGCGTAATGACGGCGACAAGGTATCCATGAGCGCCATGCCCGTCCGCACGATCGGCGACAGCATCGACTCGGACCTCATCGACTTCACCGCCAAACAGGCGGCGCACCCGATCAACCATCTCATCTGCCTGGGCAAGGGCGAACTCAAGGACCGTACCGTCATCCACTGGTACGCCGACGCGAACGGCACGTTCAGCCACACGCAGACCCTCAAAGGCCTTGACGAACGCACCGCCACATACGAGTTGTCCAACGCCGAAGCCGACGAGCTCGAGGACAAGGGCAGGCAGAAATTCCATGAGCTTCGGAACACCAGCACCATCGACGTGGACATTCCCGACGGCATCGACGCGGACGTTGGCGACCTGGTCACGGGTCGTGACAACAACACGGGCCTCGTCGTCACTGCCGAGATCTCCAAGAAGATCGTCAAGGTTTCGGGAGGCGTGCTCACCGTCACCTACGAATCCGGAGGCGCCAGCGCCGGCGGCAACAGCGGAGAATCCTCCATCGGGGATGGTGGCCACGCCTACTACGCTGGAGCCGGCCTCAAACTCGACGCCTGGACGTTCAGCGCCGACGTGACCAGAAACGACATCGACTCGCTCAACAACGCATTGTCGGGTAAACAGCCGAAAGGCGACTACATCACCGGCCTGAAAATCGGTTCGGTGGACACGCTCGCCCCCGGTGCACAGGCAAGCGCGTCGCTCACGGGCGCCGGCAGCGACAAAACCTTGAATTTGGGGCTTCCGAAAGGCGACCAGGGTCCGCAAGGGGAGAAGGGCGACAAGGGCGACACAGGACCACAGGGGGCCACCGGAGCGACCGGACCCACCGGTCCTCGGGGAGAGAAAGGAGCGACCGGGGAGCGAGGGCCGCAAGGCGTCGCCGGTCCCGAAGGCCCGCAGGGACTGCAGGGGATACGCGGCGAGAAAGGCGATAAGGGTGATGCCGGCGCGATCGGCGCGGCGGGACCGCAAGGCCCGACGGGTTCCACAGGTCCGCAGGGTCCCACGGGTCCACAGGGAGCGACCGGCCCCCAGGGCAGACAAGGCATCCAAGGTTCCCAAGGCATCCAGGGCCCGCAAGGGGAGAAGGGTGACAAGGGCGACAGCGGCGTATCCGCCCCCTCGAACGGCTTCTTCACGCTCAGCATGGAAGGCGACGGCGACCTGTACGTGAACTATCCGGACAACACGAACCCACCCTCGTTCGTCTGGGACTCCGAGAGCGGGAACCTGTACGTGGACATCCCGGAAAGGTGACACATGGCGCGACTATTGATCGGCAACATCAAAGGCCCCAAAGGCGACAAGGGCGATACCGGGGCCACCGGCCCGCAAGGCAAGCAAGGAGCGCAGGGCGTTCAGGGAGCTAAAGGCGACGTCGGCCTTCCGGCGCTCGTGATGAAGAAATCCCTCGTCGGCGAATATCCGGTGGGATCCACTTTCACGGGGAACGTGAGCGAATGGTTGAACCGAACACCACTCGCCAACGAATATTCGACCGCATTGTCAGGTGGCGGAAAATACAGCATCGTCTGGCAGTGCGTTTCACAGTCCGGCAGCCTATTCACGGGAAAGACGATTTCCCGTCAATCCATCATCGGAACGCAAGGCCCTGCCGGACCGCAAGGTCCAAAAGGTGACGTCGGCCCACAAGGCGTGAAGGGCGATACCGGCGAGACCGGGCCTAAAGGAGCCACTGGAGCTGCCGGCCCTACCGGCCCGCAAGGTCCTGAAGGGCTGAAAGGTGACAAGGGTGATAAAGGCGATGTCGGACCCGCCGGAGAAGGAGGCCCTACCGGCCCGCAAGGTCCGAAAGGCGACACCGGCCCTGCCGGACCTACCGGAGCAACAGGCCCCACCGGGCCGCAAGGCAAGCAGGGAATACAAGGTGCGCAGGGACTGCAGGGCCCACAGGGACCGACAGGACCGCAGGGTGCCAGCGGCGTGACGGCGCCAACTTCCGGATTCTTCACACTGCAGGTCGACCCGAACGGAGACCTGTACGCCGTGTACGCGGATACGACCACCGCGTCGGCGGCTCCCGTCTCCTACGATCCGGCGACGGGCGACCTGTACTACATGATCAATGACGGAAAGTAAGGAGCGCATATGACGAAGATTCTGCTCGGCAACGTCAAAGGCCCCAAAGGCGACACCGGACCGCAAGGCAAGCAGGGAGTGCAAGGACCGCAGGGCCCTGCCGGCGCCACTGGCGCGACCGGGGCCACCGGAGCGAAAGGAGAGGCCGGCCAACGCGGCGAGACCGGGTTGCCTGCCTTGATCATCACACGCATACTATCCGGATACTGGACGTCCGCATGCTCGGATTTTGACTGGCGGACACTCAGTTTCAACCGTGCCCCGGTCGTAGGCGAATACTTCTTCGCCATGACCAATGGCGGCAAGAACCTGATGTACGCGCAGATCACAGCCACCGGGAAAAACGTGACGTTCAAACCGGTTTCCAACACAAGCCTCGTCGGACCGAAGGGCGACAAGGGCGAGACGGGCATGAGCGCAAGCCAGGCGTTCATCGCCGCCCACCCGGTCGGCTCCCTCTACTGGACCACCGCCACAACAAATCCGGGAACCACCTACGGCGGCACTTGGAAGGAATGCAACACCATCCTTCCAGGACACATCTACCAGCGCACAGCCTGAAAGAGAAAGGAACATCAATGGCACGAACCACGAACATCACCAGATACACCTGCGACCGATGCCACGCCTCCGCATACCTCGCCGACGGTGACCCACGCACCTCCAGCGACTGGCACGACATCACACACACCACCGTCGACGGAGTCGCACAGGGCGCGCTCGTCTGTACCGCATGCTGGCAGACGTTCAAAGCGCTGGCAGCCACGCAGGACGCCGCCTACGCCGCATACCTCAACAACACAACAGATAGGAAGGAATGACCATGACCATGAATCTCATCACCGGCAAGGCCGGCGCTCCGCACATCACATCCAGCGACCAAGGAGCCATGCAGGCCGGACTGGTCGGAAACGGCAACTACCTGCTGCAAGGCAGCGACGGCAAATTCCCCGCCGTGACCATGCAGTCAGCAAACAAAGCGCTCATCCCGGTCCTCAACCTTGTGATCGAAGGACGATACGCACGCGTCACCGCGGCGGAAACCGTCACCATCGAAAGCGGAGTCACAGGACGGAACCGCAACGACCTAATCTGCGTGAAATACACGCGAGACTCGAACAACATCGAAACGATCGCGCTCGCGGTGCTGAAGGGCACCGCCACCAGTGGCACGGCGGCTGACCCCACGGTACCGTCGGGTAGTATCCTGAACAATTCCGGCACCGTATGGATTCCGATCGCCCGTATCCCGATCAGTGGCATCACCGCTGGAACTCCTGTCATGCTTGTCAAGCAGTTGCCTCCGATGAGCCAGCTGTGGGATTCCGTAACCCTGTACCAGGATTCCAATTGGATCATCATGCGTAACGGCAGGATGATTTTGATCAAGTTCAGTGGGAAAATCGGTTCGGGCAGTTGGGATGCTGTTGAATGTCCGGTAAAGCTCGCGTCCTGGTATCGTCCCATCGTTGACTTGTCGACTGTCTGCCTTGTATCAAATGGGCAAACGGCGCGAAGCCTCACGGCCAGAGCTGATGGAACTATCCGAGTGGCGAACATGGGAAACGTTGGCAGCAATCAGGATTGCGTCGGCACGCTTTGTTTCCCAATCCCATGATTTCTAGCTTTCCGTAACCCTTGAACGGCAGATCTGGCATGGGCCTTACGGCATGACGGTACATCTCGCCAAAGTCGGCA
>ENA-ORVG01000155-ORVG01000155.1-human-gut-metagenome-genome-assembly--contig:-NODE-155-length-94495-cov-7.520023_pt1 | contig 94495 bp, 79 predicted proteins | sample MGYA00242091_ERZ509233 | MGnify/ENA primary metagenome ERZ509233 (study PRJEB26280, sample SAMEA2338840) | human gut metagenome | biome: human gut; feature: human-associated habitat; material: faeces... | reverse complement strand
TTTTCAAAATTAAAATGATTTTGAAAATGGTTGCAGGGGGAGTAGAAATGAAAGTAAGCGCGGGATTTTCACGCATTTGCGGTCTGTTGGTTGGACTGGTGCTTGTTTTCACAGCAAATTCGACATTTGCAGCCAGCTCCGTCAGCGCGGAAGAATGTGAAGCGTGGTTTGCAGATCATGAATCAGAAACGGTGCAGTTGCAGAGCGATCAGCTCGGTGGGTATCTGCGCTTTTTTTATGCCCAAAACCGGTTGTGCTGTCATATCAGTTACCTGCTCAGCAGCAATGAAACTATACAAAACAGTGCCGTAGCCGTTGATATAACAAACGCAAACAGAAGTTATTCCGTTTCGTTTGATGCAGCCGGTACGGATGATGATCCGTGTGACATTACAAAATGTTTCACCGAGCCGACCCGTGTTGGGCAGGATATTTATTTTATGCTTGAATTTAACGAAAAAGAGGATAAAAACACAGAAAATCATGCAGACATACGCCTGATTGTCAACGGAACGAGTTATGATATCGCTCGTCTTGAAGCGCCGTATAACGCGAATACAACCGTTAAGGCAGAAACTTCGGCAGCAACCACAGGAGGCAAAAACACCAAAGAAAGCACCACAAAATTTGTGTATTCAGGCAGCGGATCTGTATCAAACGATGACGGCGAAAGTTCAACGAAATTCAAATCAAAAAGTGCACAGAGCGCAGAAAATCCAAACATGGCGGATTTTCAGGCGGTTGCGAGTGCGGATGATACCGGTGAAAGCGCCGTAGTATCCGTTCCCACGGAAAAAGAAACGGATTATACGCCGCAGGCGAAAGCCATGTTTGCGCTTGCGGGATTGTTTGCCATTGCGGGGGCAGGATTTATTCTACGCCATGTAATAAAAACAAGAAAAGTGCAAACAGCAGCAAAAGAAAGCGCTGAAGAAACCAAACAGCACTGTGAAAGCGTTGTACAATCAGAGCTTTATGATGGTGACGAGTGACAAATAGTTTCGTTGAGCGCAGCCGGAAATGTTCCGGCTTTATTTTTTTGTTTTTTAAATGATATGTGTTTTTGCTCATGAAAGATTTATTAATTATAACTAAACGAGTACAAAATATATTTACAAAAATAATAATTTGTTGTAAATAATTATAGTGCCGAAAATTCTGAAAGTGGGGGATTTATCAATGAAAAGAAATGAATTTATAAGCTATGTAAAAGCCGTATATGGGGATTGTGATATCGAAAGTGAACTATCCGCCGTTGAATGCAGGGAAACCGACGGGGTTACCGTATTTGAAAACAGCAAAGTATTTATAGGTAAAGATTATTACGAGATACACATAAAAAGAAAGTGCGGCAAACCTGTGTTGCTGCACTTTTGTGTTTACGGTGTGGGTATGAAATGTAATGTAACGCCTCAGGATTATGAATTTGAAAGTTATGAAAACTGCGAATACATAATCCTGTAAATCAACTAAAAACAGGTCTTTAAAATTTCGGCACACGGGTGCATCGAATGCGCCCGTTTTTTTCACATTATTTCAGATGACGGACGGAATTCTATTTCCTGTACGCAGAAGTAATTTCAAACTGCAAGCGTGAGTGATTTGTCTTGCAGGTATTTGATGAAAAAATATTTTGTCAGTTTCGGCTCAGCCGTGTTTTTTCGTATGAATTCCAATGTGTATCCGTGCATTTTATAAAATTCCGGTGCCTGAAACGCAAGCGTGGTAGGATCAATACTGTCATACCCCTCGGCTGTAAAATATTCCTCTGCCGTTTTCAGCAACTGTGTGCCAAGACCGCCGCGGCGGCAGTCCTTATCAATAATGAAATCGCTGATATGCACAGTGTTGTAACCTGTATGCCCGGTCAGAGCGCCGACAATCTTTCCGCTTTCCGTTGCCGTAAAAAGAAACGGCGCATGATTGCTCGTCATGCCGTTTGCCGTGGCGTACTGATTAAATCCGTCATCAATGAAACGCCTGCCTTCTGTGCTGATTTTCCTTGAAAATGTGATCTCTGCCATTTTATGCCCTCCTTTTTACTTCAAAAATATATTAGCATATTTTTTTGCGTAAATCCATATTAAAAAGAGAGCGGCCTCAGCCTGCACAACGGCTTTTGTTGCACGCTTATATTCAGTGTTGCCATAAAAAAGCCGCAAACGCATCGTTTGCGGCGCTGTGGTCGAGGTGAGTACAAGTTTGAATGAAAAGTGTCCTGTTGATTTAACAGGACACGCCCGTTTTTCTCACACCGTTAAGCCGTTTTTGAGAATTGCAGTTATTACCACCTTGTAAATTTGTCCCCCACAGGTTGCCGTTTGGTTGACATTCAGCACTGTTTTGAGATTTAACAAGAGTTTGGATCACCATAGATCAAACCTTGAACCGGGTGTGGCTCACGATTTGCAGATAAACAATATAAAATTAGAATTTGTTTTTTTATATGTTATTTAGTTTTATTGAACTTGATTTTTGCAAATAGTGACTGTTTTATTTCAAAATTCATCCTAAAGTACATAGCATCAAATGTGTATAAAAAACAAGTGCTAAATCTAATTTTTTGAATTGGCTAAAATGATACAATTTTGTTGATAAAAATCAATATCATTAAATTTCAAATTGAAAAACATAAAAATATAATATATAATAGATTATTAAGACAAGTTGTGGAGAATAGCATAATAATGAAAATTTCATGGGACAAGTATGAAACAGCATTATTAATTGATACATATTGGAACATTAAAAGAGGCATTATTACCACAAAAGAAGCTATAAAAGATTTATCTAAGAAGCTGCGACAAAGAGCAATAAATGATGGCAACTGTATTGATGACATATTTAGAAACGAAAATGGTATAAAACTTAGATTGGCAGAAATAGAAACTATTTTCACCAATGGTAATAAAGGATTAAATAAAAAGCCTAGCAAACTATTCAAGGAAATAGCTGATTTATATATCAATGATTTTAAAAAATATGAAAACTTGTTAGAGGAGGCGTTATCGTTGAAATTTGTTGATCCTAATGAAAACATAAAAAATATGTTTTTTGATTGGTCAATTAATAATATACCTGCCTCTGAAAGATGCTTTCTTGAAGAATCTATTGGAATAATTGACGAATTCTGCGTTAAAACAAAAATATACGATAATACATTGCTTGAAGTAACTGATTTGACAATAGTAAATATTGTAAAAGAATCAATCGAGCGAAATAAAATTTTTAAATATCGATACAAGAAGCACAAACGAGAATGTATTAGTACAATTTCCTATTATTCGCAATTTTTAAAAGAAGAGTATATCAAAAAAAATAAAACTAAATATAATAAAGCACCAATACAGATAGATAGAGAAAAAAAAGACATAGAATATGAGAAAGGCGAAAATATTGTTGATTTTAAGAGTACAAATAATTATTTCCAAACCATTCCAGTATCTTTCAAATATTTTGGTGAGAGTATTTTCCTTGAAAAACAAAGTTGGTCATATTTGTATGGAAAATTAGCAAAAATTATATATGAAGATTATCCCAATAAATTAAAAGCACTTATTGGTATAAAATTAGCTAATTGTGGAAAAATCGACTTTTATGAAAACAATTCTGATAAAATTACACAGCCGATAGAAATCGAACAAAATCTTTATCTTGAAACATTCGCCAGTTCTAATGACATTATTCGAAAAATAAGAGCATTGTTAGACGAATGCCTAGTTGATTATGAGAATGTTTTAATCACTTATTCTCATCAAACAATAGAAAATATAAAAGAAATTCAAGATATTTCAAAAAATCAAAGTAATAACGAACAAAAAAACGAGCAAAAAATAGTTAGTCAAATTAATTCATATGTAGTTGATAATGAAGGTGTGGTTTCTGTTAATGAAAAAATAGATAACACTATTTACAAAGTTGACTTCGATAATCTTCCTGACCTTTCATATACTTTCCCTGTTTTGTTGACATTTAAAGATGGTTACTCAATTACGAACCCGTCTTCATGGACGCATTTGTATGTGTGTGTAGTTACTCACTTATATAGCTTAGCACCTAAAACATTGCAAAAATTTGCTGGTAAAAATATAAATAATGGTAGTAGAGCTGATTTTGGATACAAATATATGGCTTCAAATATGAAAGCTCCTAAACCTGTTAATGATTACTTTTTTGTTGAAACCAATTTGAATTCAATTGACATTGTAAAAAAAATAAAGACTCTTCTTGAACTTTGTCATATTAACCACAATGATGTTGCAATTCAGTATAGTAAAAAAAGTACAGCAACAATAAATAATGACCAGATTCCTAGTATCTCTAAAAAAGAATATATTGAAAAATTTAAAAATTGGATGATAAAACAACATATTTCACCAAACACAGCAGTAAATTATGCCTCTGCTATAAATGTTTGCGAAAGCTTTATGTTGAAAAAATCAATTGGAACTTGCAAATTAATCAATGCAAATAAGAAAGAAATTACTAAGAATATAGAGTTGTTAAAAAACGATGATGAATTTATAAAAAATAACGATAGCCAACATAATCGGCTCACTGCTGCTCTTAGTAAATTTATGCAATTTTCAAATATTTGTATTAATGCAATACCTACAGAACATTCAATTAACAGGGATGATTTCAAACAAAAATTTGATGACAAAACTATAATTCAATATTCAAAAATTCTTACAGAAAAATTTGCAAAAGGATACAGATTTGACATTATGTCAAGAAAACAATTTGCAAGAGCATACTACAAAGAATTCAAAGAAGAAATTATTAATCTTGAGGAAATCGATGATATCGTTAAGTCAATTTGTTTCGTGTGCAACAATAGAGCATATCATCCTAAAGCAGTTCTTAATCCAACAATAAGTGAAAAAATTATCAACCATATTAAGTCAGAATTAGATACGGAATCGTCTGTAATATATATAGATCCTTTGTATAATTTCTTTGAGGAGGAGCTTCTTTATTCAGGAATCTCAAACGCTGATATGTTGGAAGCTTATCTTAAACATATTTCTAATAACAGCTTTTATGTTGGTGATGGTTTTATATCAAAAAGTAGAAATGCTATTCCAAGTGTAAGAGATGAAGTTTGCGAATATATGCGAACTTCTGGTCCGCAAACATTTGACGAACTTTGTCAAAAGTTTTCTAATTTCCCAAGTAATAAAATAAAGAACGCTATTTCTAATGACAGCAGAATAATTTATATTGATAAGCAAACATATTGTCATGCGGAGTTTTTTAATTTTGAAGAGGACACTCTTGAAAAAATTAGTGATATAATTTCAAATTCTATAACTCAAAAGGGATATATGTCTGCAAGAGAGTTATGGAAAAAAATAAAAGTAAAATTACCTAGAGTGTTCGAAGAAAATGAAGCATTAACTACAGAATACGGATTAAGAAATGTACTTAAATGGTATCTTAAGGAAAAATTTAATTTTGACACAATAATATCTTCGAAAACTAATGTATACAGTTTAAAAAGAGTGTTTGAGGAATTTTGCGAATCAAGGCATATATTTACAATAAACGATTTAGAAGATTTAGCAAAAGAACTTAATTCTGTTATTTATTTTGATAATGTATATGAAAAGTCTTTTAGAATAAATGAAAATCAATTCATAACGGACAATAAATTGATTTTCGATACTGCACGAATAGACGAAAGCATTGAGTCGTTTATTTTGGACGAGTATATTACAATAAATGATATACATATGTTTGGCACCTTCCCAGAAACAAACTTTCCTTGGAATAATTATCTTCTTGAAAGTTATGTATCTAAATACAGTCAAAAGTTAAAACTTTTTCATGAAAGATTTAATGCTAAAGTAACAATTGGTGCTATCGTTAAAAAAAGTGCAAATTTTAAGTCATATCACGAGATAATAGTTGATGCACTTGCAAAAAGCAATATTGAACTAAAAAAAGAAAGTGCTTTTGATTATTTGTGTATGCGTGGTTTCTTATCGTGTCGTCAATATAAGAAAATAGACGAAGCTATAGAGAAAGCACAAACGTTAAGAAAAATGTTATAAGAGGATAAATATATGTATTCATATAAATGGGATGAGGAAACGGGCGGAATACTGCTGAATACTACTCCTTTACTATTTAGCAAGGAGCCACGACCTGTTTACTATCAGGAACTTGATATTTTAGGATTTGATAAATTTTGGAAATATGAAAAAGACGATTCATATCCATATATGTGGGCTGAAGCAAACAACTACTTTTACTTTGGTAGGAAGGTAGCAAAAATAAATGGAGGATCTTTGTACACAGCTCCAGAAATAGAAATCATTGAAGATCCCGAGCCTAATGGTTCGCGTCTCAAGTTTGTAAATATAGAATTAATGATCAAAAAAAATGAAGTTATAATGGAGGCTTTGGTAAAGGAAACTATAAAGAAGGCTTATAACACTTATGAAAAATATAAAAATAAGGTTGATATTTTTTATGTAGCATTTAGTGGCGGTAAAGACAGTGTTGTCGCGCTTGACATAATTCAAAAAGCCCTGCCACACGACGAGTTTAAAGTTGTATTTGGAAATACAGATATGGAATTTCCTACAACACTTAAATTAACAGAAGTGATAAAAGAATACTGTGAAAAAGAAAAAATTACTTTTTTGGAAGCAAAATCACATATGCGTGCAAGTAGTTCTTGGAAATTATTTGGACCTCCGGCAAGAAAAATCAGATGGTGTTGCAGCGTACATAAAACAGTTCCTGTTATTAATAAACTCTGTGAAGAATTTTCTTTAGAAAAACTAAGAGCAATGATGATTACAGGCGTTAGAGGAGACGAAAGTCCATCAAGGTCGAATTATGATCAGTTGAGTATAGGCAAAAAAGTTGTTGGCCAATACAGTTTTCATCCTATACTGGAATGGTCATCTGCTGAAGTTTTTTTATACATATATTCGGAAAAATTATTATTAAATGAAGCATACAAGTATGGATTTAATCGAGTCGGTTGTATAATGTGTCCTAATTCATCAGAAAAGCATGAATATATAAAAAGAAAAGTTTTCCCTGATATAGTAGATTCTTTTTGCAATTTAATCATAAATAACTCAAGTAAAGATCTTTCTGGAGATAAAAAATATCAATTTTTAGAAATTGGAGGATGGAAGACTAGGTTTAGTGGTAGAGAATTAAAATTTACTGAAGAAGAAAGGTATTCTTATTCAGAAACAAAAGAATTTCTTATCTTTAAAGTTTCAAATTTAAATGAGAATTGGAAAATATGGTATAAAACCTTAGGTGTTCTTTATGATAATTTTGATGGATCATTCTACATGGATTATAATGGAATCAGAAGATTTTGTACATTAAAAAAAGAAGGAAATATATCCACTTTCTATATTGAAAACCTGGGTAAAAATAAAAATACAATAGAATTCATAAGCCTTTTTAAAAATGTGATTATAAAAAGTCAGTACTGTATTCATTGTATGACCTGTGTTGCAGAGTGTCCAAATCGAAATATTGCAATGAAAAACGGGAAATTACAGATATCTGATAATTGTACAAAATGTCATGAATGTTTAAAAATGCAAAACGGATGTATTTACTATAACTCTATAAAAGGTAGTAAGGATATGAAAAATTTAAAAGGTGTAAATAAATACTTAAGTGTCGGTATTGACAAACAGTGGATTGTCGATTATTTTGATGATCATACTTATGAGCCTGGCAACAGGAAAAGCGATGTTATGTTTAGTTTTTTATCAGATGCAGGAATTCTTGATAAGAAAAAATTCACAACATTTGGTAATTTAATTTCGTCTTTTGGTATTAACGAAATTAAATCCTGGGCTCTTATGCTTTGCAATTTAGCATATACTCCCGTATTCAATTGGTATATAAAAAACATTCCATTTTATGAATACTATATTGAAGAAAGATTAGATTTAGATATGGGTGAAGATGTCACAAAAAAGGCTAAGGGTGAATTTTGGAATTCAATTAAGACAATAATATGCACCAATGACATTCTTCAAGAAATAGGTTTTGGGGTACCAAATGTTACTGAAAAATACACAAAAACGGGAGAGATAAGAAGAACATTAAATTCTTTGTATAGAGCTTCTTGGGATAATCCAGAACCATTAGTTATTTTATATTCGCTTTATAAATACGCTGAAGCTTGTGGAAACTACTATCAATTTACACTAACAAGATTATTAGATACCAAAATAGACAGTGACGGTGTAAGTCCAACACAAATTTTTGGGTTAGATAAGGATACGATGGAAAGAATCCTCAAGGGATTAAGTGTCAACTATCCAGAATTTATCAATGCTTCTTTTAGTTTGGATCTAGATAACATCACTTTAAGAAATGATAAGAATTCACAAGATGTACTAACTTTATTTGATTAATGGGGGAATAAATTATGGGAATAACTGATAATTATGTTGATTTTTTCAAAATTGACCCAGAGTACTTACCTGTTGTTGACGAGAGAGCAATCATAAAAAATCCTGATTTATGGAAAAAATATTATCCACATTTTACATTTGTTGATCTTATCAACAATACCGAAAAGGTCTTGTCCCGTAGAATTAACAAATCAATTTGGGTTGACGGTGCATATGGTACAGGTAAATCTCATGCCGTATTAACTTTAAAGAAACTTCTTGATGCCAATGAGAATGAGACAAGAGAATACTTTGATAAATATTCAGATGAACTATCACAGGACTTATATTCCAAATTAATGTCAGTTAAAAATAGTGGCAAAATCATTACTGTACATCATTATGGTTCTTCCTCTGTTTTCAATGATAGAGATTTAATAACTGTAATTCAGGAAGGTATAATTTCAGCATTAAACGAAGCAGGGATTGAAAATAAAGGAAATTCGACATTAAAAAATGCTATTATTAAATGGCTCTCAGATGAAATTAATGAAAACTATTTTAACTCTCTTATTGAGAAAAAATATAAAGAGCTTTTTGCAGGCGACAATGTAAATAATATCATTGAAAAGCTTAAGACTTTTGAAAATGAAGCATTATCTGTTCTTTTAAAAAAAATATTTAGAGTTGCTGATGAAAGCGGCATTAATGCATTGTCAATGACTATTGATGACTTAACCAATTGGATAAAAGATATAATAAATGTTAATGAACTTAAAGCTATAGTTTTTATTTGGGATGAATTTACAGAGTTTTTCACTCATACCAATGACCTTACAGGCTTCCAAAAAATTGCCGAAACAAGTTCAACAGAGCCTTTCTATCTTATTATTGTTACTCATAAAAGAGAAGGATTATTTAATGATGGCGCAATGAAAAAACTTCTCGACAGATTTGTTCCTTGCCATATAGAGCTGCCTGAAAATATGGCGTTTAAACTAATGGGTAAAGCAATGGAAAAAACAGATGATAAACTTTTGCTCGAAGAATGGGAACAAATTACTGAAGCTTTATATGAAAGAACTCACGATTCCCGAACACTTGTAATGAAAAGAGCTAATATTGGCGAAAAAGAACTTAAAGATGTTCTCCCAATACACCCTTATTCTGCACTCCTATTAAAACATATGGCAACTGCGTTTGCTTCAAATCAAAGAAGTATGTTTGATTTTATTAAATCTAGCACCGATGAGCAAACTAATGGATTTCAATGGTTCATTGAAAATTACAGTCCTTATGATGACGATAATCCTCTTCTCACTGTCGATTTGCTTTGGGAGTTTTTCTATAGCAAAAAAGATAATCTAAATAGTGAAATAAGAACAATTTTAGACTCTTATTCTATAATAACAAGCACTCGCAAACTTGATATTGATAAAACACGAGTGTTAAAAGCAGTTTTACTTCTTCAAGCTATTTCTCAAAGTGTTGGAAATTCTGTTGATTTGTTTATTCCTGATGAAAGGAATCTCGACAACGCATTTGAAGGATCAGATTTAGAAAACGGAAATGCAAGTAATTGTGCTAATAAGCTTGTTAAAGATGAAATACTTTATAGAAAGCCTATTGGTCAAAATCGATTTCAGTACTCCGTATTTGTTCAAACTGGGAACAAAGAAGAAATTGACAAATTAAAAGAACAAATTAAGGAAAATAGCTTGACTAAACTTGTTGAGGACGGAAATGTTCTTGATGCAATTAATCTTAAACCTGCCCTAAGGCTTAGATATTGTGTCAATTATGCATGTACTAAAGATTTTGACTACAAAGTAAGAAAAATCACTAATGAGCATTCTTTACGACCCAGCAAAATAGAACTGCTTATTACATTTGCATTAAATGAAGCAGACGCTATACAACTTAGACAAAAAATAAATCAAGCTGTTAAAAGCGATAATAATGCAATAGTTTTTGTAGATACATCACTTATACCTTTGGGTACAGATTCTTATGACAAATATGTGAATAGCATGGCTAATTCTATTTATCAAAAGGGTAAAGATAACTCACAAGCAATCACACATGAAATTCAAGCAAACGACGAATTGAGAAGATGGAAAAACCGTATTTCAAAAGGAGAGTTTTATATTGCCTCTCAACTTACTAAGCAACTTGAAATTAAAAATAATCTTGATGCTCTTTGTGAAGAACTTTTAATGATTGACCAAAAAGTTTATCGTTACTGTCTTGAAGGTGAATATACATCTGTAATTGATAATATGTACGCACCTAATATGCTTGCTAAAGGTGTTGAGTGTGGTATTAAACAAGAAACATCCTCAACTTATAGAACAGCCAACCCTAAGCAAAAACTTGAAAATGCTTTAGAAGGTGCATGGGGTGTTGATAAATATTGGGAAAAATCACCACATTTGCTTATTTCAATAATAAAGCGAACAGTTGATTCACAGATGTCAAAAGCATTCAATGATAATGGCAGAATTTCTATAAGAGATATTTATGATACCCTTGTGGCTTCGCCATTTGGCTTTATGCCATGCAACCTTTCGGCGTTTATTATGGGGTTTGTTCTTAAAGAGTATGTTTCCGGATATAGCTATACCGATAATACAAGTTCAGATAATCTTGATATTGAAAAAATGAAGGAGCTTATATCTGAAGTTATTAAGAATCAATTAACTCCATCAACTAAGTATAGGGATAAGTATATCGTATCAATGACTGATGCAGAAAAAGCATTTTTTGAGGCCACGGCAAAAATATTTAAGGTGGATAGAAGTTCTTGTTCAAGCACTGAAGTTACACGCGATATTATCCGTAGCAAAATGAAATATCTTTCTTTTCCTATTTGGTGTTTAAAAGGTATTCTAAACAACGATACACTTGTTACAGATCCTAAAGTTATTTCTGAGGCAATTGATTTATATTCAAGTATAACCAATGAAGCAAATTCGGTTGTTGGAACAAAAACGGTTGTAGACGCCGCAAATAAGATTGGCAAATTGTTCATTAACAATAGTAATCTTTCCGATGATTTGTCAAAACTATTTACAAAAGAAAAATGCACTGAAGGCATGAAAAAACATCTTTCTGTATATAGAGGTGGCGAACTTGAATCTCTAGCAAATGCAATTGGCGATAGAGGTGCTTATATAGGCGTTGTAAAATCAAAGTTTGATGCGGATGCTGCAAACTGGGTATGGAGTGAAGATACAGCCAATGAAAGAATAGATACAGTAATCACTGAGTATAAAATTATTCAAACGAGTAATAAATATTTACCAAAGACAACGGATTTAGAAAGTACCGTTAACGAATGGATTTATAAATGCAAGAATATCCGTATTTCATTTGAAGCATCAAAAACATATCTTGATGAAGGTTTAAAAAGCATCCTTGAAGCATTATTGACAATCGTACAATATAACAGACTTTCAGATAGCAATAAAATTATTTTTCTTGAAGCTATTACTAATTATGGTGATATATTTGAAAGTTTTTATTTGAATCAACTAGAAATATTTAAGCAAGTTAACGGCTTTTATCTTAAAGGATTGACAGATGAAGATATAACTCTTCTTATGCAAAAAATCAAGCAAGGTGTATTTACCGACAGTTCAAGTCAATATCGTGTATACATAGAAAACACTGTTAAAGAATATAAAGAATCTCTTTTGAATTTCAAACTTAAAAAATTATGGAAAGAAAAAACTGGTTCTGAATCTCCTATTCTTTGGTCTCAGATTAAACGAATGCCTATTCAGTGTATGTTGGACTTTGAAGAATATGATGCAGCAATAGCAGCATTTTCTGCAATCAATTCTGGTAAAGCAAGTGACAATGCGATAAACAAAGCAATTGAATTTATTAGTAATGCTAAGTTTATTGAAAAACTTTCTAATGATTCTGAATGTGAGAAAGCATTCAGAGAAAAAGTTTTAAAAAACTATGCCGTTATACTAACTGATACTAATGAAATTAAAGATTATTTGTATCAGGAACTTGGGAATAATCCTTATTATTGGCATGGTAAGCCTGAGCTTGATAAAAAAATTAAGGATATTGCAGAGGCAAAATATGCTTCAGAAGGTTGTAAAAAAGCCATTGAAAAAATTGACTCAATGAATATTGAGGATATTAAACGCTATGTTAAGGAATTAATTCAAGATAACATTAATGTAGGAATAGAAATCATTAAAGAAAATTGAGGAAGTATAAATGGATACTGAAAAAATCATTCAGAAAATTAAATCTTACCTTTCAAATTCTTTATTCAAACCTCTTATTGTTGATGTTTCAACAACAGATGAAATTAAAATTCTTAAATCTGAATTTGAAAATGATAGCACAATAGATTTATTAGATATTTCTGATTTCTGTAATGGAGATCAAAGTCCACAGATAGAAATGATTTTTAATAAAATCACAAAATTTGATAAACCAGTTATACTTTTTGGGTTTAGTACAGCACTAAAACTCTTTGGAATTGATTTTATTAAAAAGGGTCTTAATATAGCTCTGGGTTTAAACCTCAATGAAAAAGTTATAATTGTTTCTTATCAATGTGACAACTATCTACATTTCATTGATCCAAAAATCTATGCAAGGATTTTCATTAGCAAAAATTCTGAAATTAAAAGAAGTAGAATACCATATATTATTTTCACTTCAGACTCAATTGAAATTCCAAATAAAGAAATTGTAGCTAATAATTTAGGTGAAATGTTTTCTTTGATAGAGGAAAACGATGGCGGATATATATATGTAAAAACTAACAAGCAAAAATCAGATTATGTTAATTCACTTATTGATATAAGAGATATGAAAAATGCATATAGATTTATTTGTCACAATTTTCCTATTGTTGAGAAAGTTAACGATTCATTTGGTTCAGAAGAACAATGGGAATATTTATATGAAAAATCAAATGAATTTTCTTCATTGGAAGAATTATTTAATAATGAATTTGGTCACTATGATTGCTTAGATCAGTACATAATGAATTGGAAAACCTTCAATAGTGATAAAAAATGGCTTTATTTCCTTGGAATGAAACTTTTTCCTATAAAATCGTGGTGTATAAAAACTTCTCTGCAATCAGCAGAAAGTGTTAATGAATTTGTTAGAGCGATTTATAGGTGCTTAGACAATGCCGATTTCAAAAGCAAATCATTTTGGAAAAAATATGATGAAAGAAAACAAATAATAAATGCTATTGGTCCTTCTTCAGACGAAGCTCTAAACTATACAAAATTTATTGGTAGTAAAGGACGCAATGCAATTTATTATTTAACCGACGCAACAGTAATTGAGCGCGAAGCTATTATTAATTCTATTGTCGCAAACGGATATGCTATATCAAGAATAAATTTAATAAATATATTATCGCATGTATACCCTGCGCTCTACAAATATTTCAGAGAATTTGATTTCAAAAATGATTTTCTAAATTCTTATTTTCAAGATTATAAATATCAAAAAGTCATTAACAAAATTTCTGAGGATTTTAAAAAAAGAGTAGAAGAACAAGCTGTTAGCCGAAAATATAACGAATGGTTACAGCCACGATCTTCTATATTACATAAACTTAACAAGAATAATAGCGAATTATATTTTTTCGATGCACTAGGAGTTGAATATTTAGGATACATACAATCATTATGTGAAGAAAAAGGACTACATTCAAAAGCAACTGTTTTCAGATGCAATCTTCCTTCTATAACATCCGAAAATAAGGAATTTATAGAAGATTTTTCAGCTGCTAATGTAAAAACAAACGACGTCAAAGATCTTGACGAAATAAAACATAAAGGCAAGCTTGATTATTATTATGATAAAAACAAAAATCCAATTTATATAACTCGCGAATTGGAAATAATAAACGAACAAATTGAGAAAATAAAGTCTTCATTAAATGATAACCATTTTGAAAGAGCTTTTATTATTTCAGATCACGGAGCCACTAGATTAGCTGTGATAAATGAAAACACACTAAAAATAGATGCTTATTCCAAAGGAAAACATGGTGGTAGAATATGCGAGATTACAGAAGATGTTAGACCAGAAAAAATACCACAAGCAACACAAGAAGGTAACTTGTTAATTTTGGCAAACTATGACATGTTTCAGGGTGGAAAAAGACCTACTGTTGAAGTTCATGGCGGCGCAACACTTGAAGAAATATGTGTTCCAGTTATTGAAATAACAATAGATAATGGTGAGACTGAATTTGAATTTAAGGTTATAGATAAAGAAATCAAGGCATCACCTATAACTAATCCCATTCTTAAATTTTACAGTTTTGACAAAATATACAATGTAACTGTTGTTCTTAATGATCAAACTTATTCGGCTAAGAGTAATGATGGTCAAAATTTTGAAGTTGAGTTGCCAAAACTTTCATCCGGAAAATATTCATTTAATATTTTCTACGACAATGAATTGGTAGGAGAAAATTATCAATTTGAGATTATTAACGGTATGAAAAACAACGATTTTGGATCAATGTTCAATTTCTAAAAAAGGAGAAATCAAATGCAAAACAATTATTTCTCAGGCAATGTAACTGGATCTGAAACTACAGATATCATTGACAAAAATTCAAACAGTATATTTTCTTTGGACGACAAATTAAAAACTTATTTCCCAGAAATGGTTGTTTTTAAAGATTTGAAGAAAATAAATATTTTTTCAAATTTAGGGCTTCCTTCATTTTTAAGAGATTGGTTGTTAAAACAATTTCAAAATGATAGTGGAAAATTTGATTCGCAACAATTAGCAACTTTTGTAAATAAGTATTTGCCAAAAAAAGAAGATTGGTTGTCTATAAAAAACAGAATTACAGTAGAACATGAAAGGGTTCAAATACTGACCAAGATCACAGTTGATATTAATATTTCAACAAGAGAAGTAACCTTTTCACTCCCAAACTATGGGCTTACAAATAAAGAAACAATAATTGAACCTGAAGTTTGGTTTGAAGTAAAAGATGATTTAGTTGCTGGAAACGAAATATGGGGTATTTTAGAATTGGGATACAGACCACCAATTGATGAACCTCATTACAAACAAAGAGGAAAAATTAAGCTTACTAATTTTAAAAGTTTCCGACCATATGATGTTGATACAAATTATTACAAAGAGGCTAGAAAGATGTTTTCTACCTCAGAATGGATTAATATTTTGCTAGGAGCAATTGACTACAATGCAAGTGGCTATAAAGAAGAACATGAAAAACTGGCTGTATTAACAAGATTACTTCCATTTATTGAAAAAAGGTTGAACTTAATTGAATTAGCACCAAAGGGTACAGGTAAATCATATATGTTCGGTCATATAAGTAAATTTGGTCTTCTAACAGATGGTGGTAAAGTTACAAGAGCTAAAATGTTTTATGATACTAGCAAAAGACAAATGGGTTTTATAGCAGGACATGACTATGTAGCAATAGACGAAGTTAAACTTGTAACTTTTGGTGATATTAATGAAATGCGTTCTATTATGCAAGGATATATGGAGTATGGAACATTCAACATTGGTGGATTCAATGGTGAATCCGATGCAGGAATAGTATTCTTGGGAAATATTGATAAAGACAATATGAATGTATACACTAATATGTTTACTGAATTGCCAAGTTTATTTAAAGAAAGCGCTTTAGTTGACAGAATACATGGCTTCATAAAAGGTTGGGATATTCCAAGAATGAATGATGACCTCAAAGTTTGTGGTTGGGCGTTAAATTCGGAGTATTTTTGTACTATGATTCATATATTAAGAAGTGATGTTTCTTATAGGGCAATAGTTGACGAGATTTTAGATGTTCCTTATGGTTCAGACACAAGAGATACAGAAGCAGTAAAGAGAATATGTACAGCATATTTAAAATTATTATTCCCAAATGTTTGTTCTGTAAAAGATGTAAATTTGAGAGAGTTTAATAGATATTGTTTATCTCCTGCTAAAAAGATGAGGGGAATAATTATTAAACAACTAGGAATTCTTGATCCTGGAGACTTTGAAGGGAAAAATATTCCGGATATAAAAATAAAAAAGGATTTGCAATAAGATGAAAATTAGTTGTGTTAGTTGTCAAAAAAAAGATTTGGATAAAGATACTATTGGTATCAATAAAAAACTGCTTGGGGAATCCATTGATACATTTTATTGTTTGAATTGTTTAGCAGACTTTTTGGATGTTACAGTAGAAGACTTACTCGATAAAATAGAAGAATTTAAAGAGGAAGGTTGTACCTTATTTAGTTAATTATGAGAAAAATGATTTATGCTGATAATGCAGCAACAACAAAACTTGATATTGATGCTTTTGAGGCAATGAAGCCTTTTCTTTTGTATGACTTTTCTAACCCTTCACAACCCTATTCTTTTTCAAGAAATTCAAAAAAAGCACTAAAAGAAGCTAGAATTAAAATTGCTAATTGCATAAAAGCAGAACCTGATGAAATATACTTTACATCAGGAGGTTCAGAAAGCGATAATTGGGCGATTAAAGGCTTCGGAAAGAATAATACAAAGAAAACAATAATAACATCTTCTATAGAGCATCATGCTATTTTAAACGCTTGTAACAGTATTTTTAAATCATTCAACTGTCAAATCATTTATTTGCCTGTTACAAAATACGGAGAGATTGAAATAAATACTCTTGAAAAAGCCCTAAAAGAAGATACAGATGATTATAGTAATACTTTAGTGTCTATTATGTTTGCAAACAATGAAATAGGAACATTACAGAAAATTAAAGAACTTGCTAATGTCGCTCATAAATATGGCGCTGTATTTCATTCAGATGCAGTCCAAGCAGTCGGACATGTTCCAATAGATGTTAAAGAACTTGGTGTGGACATATTGTCTGCTTCGGCTCACAAGTTCAACGGACCCAAGGGAGTTGGTTTCTTATATTTAAAGAATGGAGTATTTTTAAATTCTTTAATAGATGGTGGAAACCAAGAAAAAAGTATGCGTGCTGGAACAGAAAATGTAGCATCAATTGTAGGTATGGGAAAAGCATTAGAAATTTGCTGCTCACATATTGAAGAAAATTCAAAATACATATTTTCTTTGGAAAACGAACTGCTTTCAAAATTAGATGAATATCAAATAGATTATATTAGAAATGGATCCCAGAATAGAATCCCTGGAAATATAAGTTTATCTTTTTTAGGGTTTGAAGGCGAAGCAATTTTACATCGCCTTGATTTAATGGGAATTTGCATTTCTACAGGATCAGCATGTGATTCGGTAAATACTCAAATTTCTCATGTTTTAAAAGCAATACACTTGGATAACAGATATGCAAAAGGAACAGTAAGAATCTCATTGAATCACGAAAACACATTTGATGATATTGCACATATCGCATGTTCTTTAAAAAAAATATTAAATAAATAATTATTGAAAAAGCATTAAATAATTCCAACAGTAATACAATAATTGTAAAAAACACATATAGTGCTCATGAATATATAAAAAAAGCCAAGAACGCAGATGCTTTCTCTGCGTTTTTGGCTTTTTCTTGTTTATAAAGATTATTCATTTAAATACTGCTTTATTCTTCCTATGTATGTGAAGTTATTTTTGTTATAGTTATGCCTCCATTACAAATCCTGCTGTGCTCATGTAGTTATCGATTTTTTGTATATTCTCGGTTTGGAAGTTTTCAAACACATCGGAATAAGTATCCAAGGTAATGCTTATATCTGTATGACCCAGCAGGTCTTGAAGCACCTTTACAGGCATTCCGCCCTCAATACAACGAGTGGCATATGTATGACGCAGACTGTGAAGCGTAAGCTTGCCTTTTACAGTTTCATCCTTAATATTATACTTTTTCAAAACTCTGTGAAATTCCATATTAACCTGATTCGTTGACAGCAACTGACCTTTTTTCGAGTGAAACAGCATTCCGTCATCAGTAGGAACATAATTCGCAATCAGCTTGTCAATCACAGGCTTAACCATTGAATTTATCGGGATCTGACGATTGCCTTTTTCTGTCTTAGGTGTATCATTCAAAAACGACTCACCGTGAAGATCTTTTGCAATAGTTTTATCCACATTAATAAAATTGAACCTTGTGTTTATGTCATTCCTGCTTAAGGCATTTATCTCACCCATTCGCATTCCTGTGAACATTGAAATCATCATTTGCTCTTTATAAAGAATGCTGTCATCGGTTTGAAGAGCATTGAAAAATGCCTTCTGTTCTTCCATTGTGAGTGCTCTTGTTTTTACGGTTCTTTGCCTTGATTTAGGCTTTTTAACATCAGCCATCGGGTTTTCAACTATTATCTTTCGTCTGACCGCCTCGTTAAACGCCTGACTCATCATCAAATATATTTTTCTTATTGTTGACTGTGAGTAATCAATTTTAGAAAGAATGAGTTGTTTGAGCATTGTGGAGTCAATCTTTTGAATCGGTATATCATTTATATCTTTGAAGTGTTTCATCGTTTCAAGATGACGGCTGTAAGTCTGCTTTTGAATCTCGTTCATAGCAAGTTTTTCATCAAGAATCTGCTTTGTAATCTGCCCGAAAGTTATATTATTGGCACTTACAAACTTGCCTGTATACATATCGCTTTTGACCTTACGGAGTTTTTCTTTGACCTCATTAGGAGTATTGCCTATGATGGTCTTTCTTTTACGAACGCCGTTACTGTCAAAACCAAGATTAATTTGAGCCATCCACTTTTTCTTTACATTACTGTAAAAGATAGAACCCTCACCATATACATTTTTCGGCTTTTTTCTGGTTGCCATATTTCTCACCGCCTTTCTTTTTATATCTGTGTGTTGTGCATTTAAGCATAGATTTTGCTAATAATCAAGTCTTTTGGAAAATTTATTTTTCAGATAAAAACACAAAAATCAAACCGTGAACCAGGTGCAGTTCACGGTTTGGTGATAAACAATATAAAAGTGAGAATGAAAAGATTTCTAATCATTTGATTTCCTGTTCAAGATTTCTGAAAGTATCTGTATCAAAGAAATCTGCTATTGAAATATCCAGACCATCACAGATTTTCTTGATCGTGGTGATGCTTGGATTTTTGCTTTGATTGTATATTATCGATTTGACTGTTGTATAGGGCACGCCAGAAATGGTTGCAAGGCGGCAGAAATTAAGTCCGCGCTCATTGCATAATTCTTCTATTCGCAATTTTGTAGCTTCAACAATAGTCATCAGTATCACTCCCAACAAAATTATGATACTAATTTTGCGAGAGTTATATAGACTATAAATTATACTACTTACGATATATAGTCTTTATTTCCCTTCGACTGCTATCGCACTGAATGTAAACAGTTCGTCATAACTGTTTTTTATTTCCACAAATATTTATTTCTTAAATGATCAGCATAATTGTGCGAAATTACTCCATCTGTAATTTCTGCAGCGTTAATACTTCCATATAATTCACCCCAAAGACAATCCATTAATGATGAACCATTTTTTAATCCTCTTTTGTATTCATGCAAATCATGTAACAAGTATTGAGGAAGATCGTACTCATCCAATTCGTATTCATTGCAAATATTGTTTACGGCTTCAGCAAACAAAGATCTGGACTTTTTATGGTTTACTGTATTTTCATTTTTTAATCTAAGATACATGTCTCTTAATTCTGTCCAAAGGTCTTCTTCTTTAATTAGTTTTACCTTTTCGTCAAGCATATAAAACCCATTGCCTTGTTCTTCCCAAATATAAGAATGATTTTTCTTATTAAACCTTATGTACTCTTGACACTTGTAACCTTCATCATCTTCATAGTTATGTACAATAGCAAAATCCACGCTATGAATAATTTTTGAGTTTTCAGTATCTTTAATTTTTATTGTTATTACCCTTGTAGAATCCTCAACATTGGAATAACCGTATTTCTTTATATTTTTATTGAAAGCTTTGATGAGTGATTGCTTGATTTCTTTAGGTGAATATTCATTGTCATCGTCATTTGGATAAATATTTACATCTAAATCAAATCCTATATTTGATTTAGGATCATAAGTAATCATATTGCGAGAATAGCTTCCTACAATTTTGAATTGAAATGTAAATTTATCTCTCACATCATTTTGAACATCTCTAATAATATCCGTAAGATTTTGGCATGCACGAGAAACCATTTTGTCATATTTTGATATGTACTCAAAATTATATGACATAACATATACCTCCAATGTAGTTACCCTGTCCAACCATTTAGATAGCTGTCTAAATCATTTCATTATAACAAAATAATTTATGTTGTCAAGATATTTATTTAATTATAAATCATATCATATTATTTACGATATATAGTCTTTCTCACTTTCGTGGTAACCAACGCAATAAACACAGATGGCTCTATATCCAAGCCTGCTTCTTGTATCGCTTTTCTCATTTCATTTTCAACTTCTTTAGGAGTGGTGTTGTTATCTTTTGCCACCTGCTCCAATAATCTTTGATATCGCATAAGTTCTCCTCCTTTCAATAATATAGTACAATATATAGTCTATCATAATTTGTCGAATTAAGTAATAAATAAAAATTTTCATTTTAGTGTTTGTTGTATTTGATTTTTTACTGTGATATGATTGTTATTGTTAGATAGAATAAGAAAATAAAAAACATCGAAATAGGAAAAATGATGAATAACATACTTAATGAGTTTATTAATTGGATGAATGAACATAGAACTTTATCTCAAAGCACCATTGAAAAATATGCTCGTGCTGTGAATACGGTTTCTAATGATATGCTTGAAATTGGAGTAATAAATAATAGTCTGATTAATATGAGCCTTACAGAGCTTGATTTAGCAATTTCAGCCATATTAACTAATGATAAATTTATTGCTAAAAATACTAAAGGTAACCATATGTATAGTAATGGACTCAAGCAATTTCGCTATTTTATTTTGGACACCGTAGACACCATTGATAAAAAAGAAGTAGAAATTGTAGAATCCATTAAAACTGATAAAACTATTAGTGAAACCGAAAGAACAGCACTTGTTAAATCACGAGTTGGTCAAGGAATTTTCAAACAATCACTTATTAAAAAATATAACGGAAAGTGTATAGTAACAGGAATAGATCTTAGTAAACTGTTAATTGGAAGTCATATTAAACCGTGGGTTAATTCAAACAATGAGGAACGATTGAGTTCTGAAAACGGATTGCTACTGAGTGCTAACTTCGATAAATTATTTGATAGTGGTTTGATTACTTTTAAAAATGATGGTACTCTTGTTTCCTCCTCGTTTATAAATGAACAAAACAAAACTAAGCTTGGATTGGACAAACAAATAAAAGTAGACTTAAAAGCAAGTCAAGAAATGCTTGAAAATTTAGAATATCATAGAGATGTGATTTTTATTTCATAAATTGCTGGATATTAAAACTCCTTTGTGGTATAAGTGTGTACTGCAAAGGAGTTGATTTTATGTCAATGCTTGAAGAGTTATGGTATGGAAATATAAATCCGAGTGAGGATAAAGAAGTATCTGATGATGAAAAAGAATTAGTTGAACTGATGGCAAGGCATCAGGAGTGTCTGACATCAAAACTTAAGAATAAAGAACTTGATGAGTACAAGAAATATGTTGAATGTGTTGACGAGTACACTTCCCTGGTTGAATGTCAAGCGTTTGAAATCGGATTTAAGTTAGCGGCTAGGTTATTAAGCGAATTATAAATTGAATTTAATACTACTTGCATATGAATAGCAGTTTCTCTTAATTGAGAAACTGCTATTTTTTGTTTTCAAACAGTTGTGCAAAACGCTGAAAATAAAAAAGATGTATCTTTGGAGGATACATAAATAATGGATAAAAACTGTTGGATTGTGTCAATAAGTTTTTATGAGTTGTAGTGGATAAATCAGTTAATTGATTTATCCACTACATATTGTTTGCGCAGGTTGATAATGGATACTCAAAATGTATCTTCTGAAGATGCACGCAATATGAAAAAATTTGTTATCTTTTTTTGTGATAAAAAAATTTGGCTCAAAAGTGTTTGCTTAACGGCTAAATATATGGAGGGGTATGTAAATATTTTGTAAATAAAACTGAAACACCCTCATTTTTTGCCGTTTTCGCGGCTATATAGTGAAGGGGTTTTTAAAAAAGTTTGGCTCAAAAGGTTAAAAAAGTGTGCGAGGGTAAGTGAGGAGGTGAATTTATGAATAAGCAAAAAGGCAATTTCTTTCTTCTGCCTAATAAAATTTTTGATGAAGGCTTAACTCCTATGGAGTTTGTGGTATACAGCTTTCTGACAAGCAAAGGTGATGCTAAAGGAAAGAGCTATTATTCCGTTCCGAATATTGCAAAGTACTGCGGTATGTGTGAGAACTCCTGCCGTAAAGCAATCAGAGGACTTACTGAAAAAGGCTATGTTGATGTTTCGGAAAGATATTTTGCGAATTCAAGACAAAGCAATCTGTATACGGTACACAAAATATGAACCACCGCCGGTTCAGCAAACGGTGACAAACAATTAAAAGCCTTTGAAGTGAAAAAGCAAAAGTAATCAGGTTGATTATAAAATCACGAATTTGAGCCGTTTGCGGAGGTATTTTCAAAGATTAAAGCAATTAGAATAAAGGTGCATTGCACCGCACTACATCAGTCAGCAACGCTGACTGTTAGGCGAGTTTCGTCTTTGTATTACGCCACGGCGCAAAACAAAGACATTTGGGCTAAGCCCAAACCCCTATTTAAATTTTGGAGGTAAAAAATCATAGATAATAACAGAACAGAAATTTTAAATTTCAGGGTAACAAAAATGGAAAAAGAATTGATAGAAATGTATGCAAGCACTAAATATAAAAGCGTAGCTCCCTATCTTCGTGACTGTGCTTTACATAAAGAAATCAAAATCATTCGAGGCATTGAAGGCGTTGAATATGAGTTAAGACGAATAGGAAACAATCTTAATCAGCTGACAAGAGCAGTCAATTCAGGAATGTGTAACGCTGTTGATTTAAAAGAAATGCGTCAGGAGGTGGCAAAAGTATGGCAATTATTAAGTTCACTTCAGGGAAAATAAATCCGAGAACTGTCATCAATTATGTATGCAACAAAGAAAAAACCACTGATAAACTTATCAGCGGTAAAGACTGTATGCCTGAAAGCTGCGAGTATGAATTCGCAGAAGTTAAGAAAGCGTTCGGAAAAACTGACGGCAGAACTTACTACCATATGATACAATCCTTCTCTCCTGATGACAGAATAACACCTGAGCAGGCACACGAGGTCGGAATGCAAATGGCAGAATTGTTTGAAGGTTATCAGGTGCTTGTAGTTACTCACACCAACAAAGCTCACATTCATAATCATCTTGTAATCAACAGTGTGAACTTTGAAAACGGAAAGAAGCTGACTATTTCTAATCAGGAACTTGAAAGAATCAAAAATTATTCAAACAATATTTGCTTACAAAACGGCTGGGATGTTACAGAAGCAAAGACAAGAAGAAACAGAAATCCGAAATGGAAACAGATAATTATTGAAGACGCTCTCACTGCTATGGCTGAAAGTTACAGTATGGATGAATACATTTCCAAATTAAAAGAGCTTGGCATTTATGTTTCGTACAATCCCGACTACAAGTATATGACTTACAGTGATGCAGAAGGACACAAGTGCAGAGATGCAAAACTGTTTGATGAGAGGCTACTTAAGAAAAATCTTGAACTTTATTTTGACTTAGGCGGAGCGGAAACTCTAATCGGAGATACAATTCTCGATTACGAAACGCCGAAGTCAGGCAACTGTACTGACGGACTTATGAACTTGATTACAAATTTCATCGACACGATACAGGCTGACGAAGAAGAATATGATGATACTTATTACATTCACGACAGGAAAAAGCTAGAGAAAATCGTTGAGAAAATGAGAGCAAGAGGTTCTAAAATTACACTAGCAAAACTTATAAAGATACTTGATTCAAAAACCGAACAGGAAGAAATTTATTATTTCGGTTGGTAATTCAGGAGGTTTACATATGAATAATGAAAATAAAAATGATGAGTTTGTATTTTTAACGCCCATGGATGTGGCAAAAATAATCGGTTGTTCAATACCAACGGCAAGAAAACTTTTCTACCGTGATGATTTTCCTGCAATCAAAGTAGGTAAGAATCTCAAAGTGCTAAAATCAGAATTCATCAAATGGTGCAGTGAAAGGAGAATGTAATTATAGAGGATAAAAAAATCATAACCACTATCAACTAGTGGTTATGATTGAACAAGTCTATATTAATTATCTTTTGAAGAGGCAGATTCAATCAGATCAACTACAACTTCATTTAGTTTTTTTGCATCATTTGATGTGATAACAGATTTTCCTGTTTGGCTTTCAATGGATCTTCTTGCATCTCCTGCAACCTTACCGCCTTTGTTTGCAACAGCTTTGTTTTCTTCAAAATTTTTTGGATTTTCTGACTGAGAAATTTCCTTTGTTGAAGCTTCAGCCAACATTGTCAAAACAAGTTCAAGGTCACTCATATTGTCACGCAAATTTTCTTTTTTTAATCCCTTAAGATTTTTATATTGCCTTGTGCTCATACCTGACCAAGCCTTTGTTATTTCATCTGTAAGGATTGCATATTCTTTGCCTTTTTCAACACCACGCTTTTGCCATTCATCAGTAAGTTCATTTCTTATACGAATAGACAAAAGTCTTTGATGTATCCAATCTTCAGAATATCCTTTTTTCTGGTATGTTTCAACCGCTCTGTCTATTGCCAATTCAGGATCAATAGTTTCTTCTATTCTTTCTCTACCAACCTGTGCAAGCCACATCTTAAATGGCTCTGCTTTTTTCGATGGCACAGACTGAATAATGCGTAATAATTGTTCTGTATCAGCAACATCAGTTTTGTATTTTTTTCCATCTTTCGGCGATTTTAATTTCAGTTGCTGACAATTTATCAGCAACTGGTCTGCGCCCTCTTCTTTCAAGCGTTGTTTCAATTTTGCCCAATAATTACTTGCACTTCTTTGTGTTGGTTGATCTGTCAAAACCGATATTACATCAACAATAGAAAAGTACCACTCTTCCTTTTCATCATCCCACGCAGTACGAATAGGCTTATCTTCAAAAAGTTGAATATTATTATCACCCATATTATTATTCTCCCTTTTATGATATTTTAATTTTATCATAAAAAAATCAGATCATCAATATGTTAAAAATCAAATAAGGTATGCCATTGGGATGACATTCGGTTGGCATTCAACCCATTTTAAGCAATCTCAAGTTATCTCAAGGTGAAAACGGAAAAGGCTCTAAGCCCCGGTTTAAAGGGGTTTAGAGCCTTTTGGCATAAGAAAAAGACGGTTTAGAAAACCGTCTTTTTTGGTCGAGGTGACAGGACTTGAACCTGCGGCATCCTGCTCCCAAAGCAGGCACTCTAGCCAAACTGAGTTACACCTCGATAAGAATATAGATTTTTGATTTACGGCGGGGCTGAAATTTCTGCTTTGGTCGCCCGGCTTGCGAAATCTATGCATAAAATGAAGAGGTTTGCAAGGAATATAATAATATATGGCGGGGCATTTGTCAAGCGATAAGCGAAGGAAAAGTGCTTGAAGATCGTGCGTATTATGTTTGCGCGATTTTTTGCGCGGCGCAGATTTATGTGCTGCTTTACGGGTTGCAATACATGAGAATGGGTTCCTTTTGGCAGGGTGAGCCTGCGCTTCCTTTTCTGCGCTTTACAAATGCACTTGCATTCGGGCGTTTTTAAGGGTATTATAGTAGTGATCATAATTATTGGAGTATGGGGTGCGGATATGAAACGCTGTTTGATTGTTGTGGATTACCAGAATGATTTTGTGAGCGGTTCGCTTGGTTTTGAAAAGGCAAAGGCGCTTGACGGGTGCATTTGCGAAAAAATAAGGGAATGCCGAAAAGCCGGCGGAGACATTCTTTTTACGATGGATACCCACGGCAGGGATTATCTTAAGACCCGGGAAGGCCGCAGCATTCCGGTGGAACACTGCATCAAGGGGACAAACGGGCACTGTCTGTATGGCAACACCGCGCAGGAGGCGCGGGAAGAGGATCTGTATTTTGAGAAGAGCACATATGGATCTGACGCGCTTTACGAATATCTGAAAACAGCGGCGTATGATTCAATAGAACTTTGCGGCGTTGTGAGCAACATATGTGTGCTCTCCAATGCGGTGCTTGCGAAAACGGCGCTGCCGGAGAGCGAGATCAAAATCGACGCGCGCTGCACGGCGTCTAATGACGATCGGTTAAATGAAGAAGTGCTGGACGTGTTGGCGTCTATTAACGTGGAAATTACCAACCGCGTGTAAAGGGGAAATATAGGATGGAAAACAGAAATTTGACCATGCTTTGCGACTTTTATGAACTGACGATGGCAGGCGGATATTTTAAAAACGGCGTCCATAAAAGAAACGCTTATTTTGACGTGTTTTTCCGCTCTGTGCCGGACGGCGGCGGCTTTGCTATTGCAGCGGGGCTGGAGCAGATCGTAAATTATATAAAAGACCTTCATTTTTCGGCGGAAGATCTTGATTATCTGCGTTCCAAAAATCTTTTTGACGAGGAATTTTTGAACTATCTTGCGGATTTCCGTTTTACGGGCGATATTTACGCCGTGCCGGAGGGTACGCCTGTTTTTCCCTATGAGCCGATAATAACGGTACGCGCGCCGGCGATCGAGGCGCAGCTGATTGAAACGTTTTTGCTGCTCCAGATCAATCATCAGTCGCTGATTGCAACCAAGGCAAACCGTATTGTGCGCGCTGCCCAGGGCAGAACCGTGCTGGAATTCGGCTCGCGCAGGGCGCAGGGCGCGGACGGTGCGGTCATCGGTGCGCGCGCGGCGTACATAGGCGGCTGCGCCGGTACTGCCTGCACGCTTACGGATGAACTTTACGGTGTGCCTGCCGGCGGCACGATGGCGCATTCGTGGGTGCAGATGTTTGATTCGGAATATGAGGCGTTTGAGGCGTATTGCAAACTCTATCCCCACAGCGCAACGCTGCTGGTGGACACATATAACACGCTGAAAAGCGGTGTTCCGAACGCGATTAAAGCGTTTAAAAACATTCTTGTTCCCCAGGGGATCACGGATTTCGCCATCCGGCTGGATTCGGGCGATATCTCCTATCTTTCCAAAAAAGCCAGAAAAATGCTGGATGACGCCGGTTTGCCGAACTGCAAGATCACGGCGTCCAACGCGCTGGATGAATATCTGATCCGTGATCTGATGATGCAGGGCGCGAAGATCGATACGTTCGGCGTGGGCGAACGGCTGATCACCGCCAAAAGTTCGCCGGTTTTCGGCGGCGTATACAAGCTTGCCGCCGTAGAGGATGAAAACGGCGGGATCATTCCAAAGATCAAGATCAGCGAAAACACCGCCAAGATCACCAATCCGCATTTTAAGCGCCTTTACAGATTTTATGACCGGGAAAGCGGCAAGGCGCTTGCGGACGAACTCTGCCTTAGGGATGAAGTGATCAACGAGAACGAGCCGCACACGATCTTTGATCCGAATGCCGTTTGGAAAACAAAAACCCTGACCGATTACACGGTGCGCGATCTTCAGGAGCCGATCTTCAAAAACGGCAAACTGGTGTACGAACTGCCAAGCCTGGACACCATTAAAAATTACTGCCGTGAACAGATCGGCACGCTGTGGGACGAAGTGAAACGATTTGAAAATCCGCACACGTATTATGTGGATCTTTCACAGAAACTGTGGGATGAAAAAAGGCGCCTGCTTAAGGAAAACGAGTATATCCTGTAAGCGGCACCGGAAAATCTGAGAGGGATAACATTGAGCAAAAAGAAAAAAATTGCGGTTGCCGTGACCGTGATCTTGGTTATTGCTGCGGCGGCAGCGGCTTACCTGCTGTACAGCGGCGGATTTTTTGATAAACCTGTGGCAGAGACCGAACCGACCAGCGCGGCAGCACCAGACGAGACAACTACGGTGCCTGCTGTTTATCAGGAATATTACAACAGAAATCAGGATTTTGTGGGCTGGATCAAGATTGAAGGCACGGATATAGATTACCCGGTTGTTCAGGCTGATGACAACGAGTATTATCTGAACCATAATTTTGACAGAGAGCGCGAATCGCGCGGTACGATCTTTATGGATTACCTGAGCGATCCGAATCTGGGGTATATGAATACGGTCATCCACGGGCATAACTGGCTGGATGACACGGTCTTTTCCGAACTGCCGCAGTATTCGGACATTGAGTATTATCGGGAACATCCTATTATAGAGTACAACACCCGCACCGAGATGCACAAATGGAAGATCTTTGCGGTGTTTATCACTACCGCCTCCGCCGATGAGGATAACGGCTATGTTTTTAACTACGTTTATCCGGATATGGGCGGGTTGAATTATGACGGTTATATGGCAGAGGTGAACAAGCGCACCCTGTATTACACAGATGTGGATGTAAATGCAAACGATAAGATCCTGACCCTTTCCACCTGCACCAGAGAGGTGGATACGCGTTCTTACCGGGCGGACTGCCGCATTGTGATCCTTGCCAGAATGGTTCGGGACGGAGAGAGCGAAACGGTGAATACCGCCGCCGCGTATGAGAATCCGAATCCGAAATATCCACAGATCTGGTATGACCTGAAAGGCCGTGAAAACCCGTATAAAAATGAGGAGTTCTGGTATCCTTATGAAACGATGAATGAATCGCAGTGAATCAAAAGATCCCGCTTTCGGCAGGTGTAAACGCCCCCCGATGCGGGATCTTTTTCTGCGGTTTTAAACAAACAGCAGTTGTATAAAACTGATGAGATACATAATTGCGTAGAGCGCCGGCTGGTGCAGCAGATACACCCAAAGGCTGTTTTTGCCCACCTTTTGCAGGAATGGAACGCGGCTTTTGTAAAACCCGCCGGGGAGGGCGCCGTCCTTTGCCCATTTGCCCAGAAACGCGCCGAACAGAAACAGAAACAGCCACGGAATCAGCGGAAAATAATCGGCAGAATAGAAACTGCCGTTGTGGAAACCGAGAAACGCGAAGGCATTGGAGGTATAGAGCCGCGCGGGCAGTTCGATCAGGCCGAAAAGCAGCCTGCCCTCGCTAATGGAATACGACGCAAGAAAAAGCGCGGCGGAGACCGCCATGCCCACTATAGAGCCTTTTTTGCCCAGTTTGTTGATCAGCGGCATAAAAGCGCCCGTGATGATCATGGAAAGCCCAAGGCAGGATAGCACGCCGAAATAGATCTCCGCGCCCGTAATGCCGATTGCCGGCAGGATGGCGGCGGTAACAAGCGTTACGGCAAGGCCGGCGGCAAACACGATGGCGCCGCGCCGCACGGTGTTTCTGGAAAGACGGCTGCAAATGCCGGAGGTAATGATGAAGATTGCCCAGAACAAGGGCTGAAAGATGCATAAAAAATTAAAGATCCTGTAGCCGATATCGTAGTGCAGCACAAAACCGATATCGTAAAACGTATGGTGAATCACCATACAGATAATGGCAAAGCCCCTGAGTTCGTCCAGCAGATAGATCCTGCGCTGCCCCTCTTTCATATTTTCCCTCCGTTTCACAAGGTGTTAAACTGAATAGTATTGTACCATATTCGTTTGAAAAATGCCACTGCTTATTGGCGGCGAGCTCCGGCAGCCTGTTTTGCGGCGGATGTGTTTTGCATGATCCGGTGCATAATTATTAATATTGTATTACTAATAGAATTATGTTATACTTTGAAGAGAACCCATGCCGTATTTACGGCAAATCCAAACACGCGCAAATGCGGGAAAGGTTTGTTTATGAAAGAAGTTAAGAGCGGCGCTTTTGCCGAAAAAACACTGGTTGTAAACGGGGAGAACACGGCGGTTGCCGCAGGCAGCGGATCGCTCCCGGTGCTGGGAACGCCGTATATGATCGCGCTGATGGAAAACGCAACGTGCGCGGCAGTTGAGCCCTATCTGGAAGAGGGCGAAACCACGGTGGGAACGCGCATAGACGTTACGCACGACCGTGCAAGCAAAACCGGCGAAACGATCACCGCCCGTGCCGAGATCCGTGAAGTGCGCGGCAGAAAGATCGTTTTCTCGGTTGAGGCAACAAATGAAAAGGGCGAAAGGATCGGCGGCGGCACAATCGAGCGCTTTGCCGTAATCCGTGAAAAATTTATGGCAAAACTCGGCTGACCAGCCGTTTCATAATTCGTTCAGATCACGTGCATACAGGGGTATTTTATGAAATTTAAAGCTGTTATTTTTGATTTTGACGGAACGATCTGCGCAACCGCGCCCGGTGTTGTAAAAAGCGCGAAATACGCGCTGGAGGCGTTTGGGTATGCGGTGCCGGAGGATGAAAACGAACTGGAGTTTTTTATAGGCCCTCCGCTGCTTGTTACGTTTCAGGAACGGTTTGGGGCAGACCCGCAGACGGCGCTGGAGCTGGTGAAAAAGTACAGGGAACGATATACCAACCAGGGCGTTTTCGAAAGCGAACTTTACGGCGGGATAGACATTTTGCTTTCCGCTTTGAAGAAGGACGGTTTAAAGATCGGCATTGCCTCCTCCAAACCGCAGAAATATATTGAAACGCTTTTGGAGCGCTTTAATGTTATGAAGTATTTTGACTGCGTTTGCGGCGTCAGCTTTACTGCGGACTGTGAATCCAAAGCAAGCATCATTACCCGGTGTATGACCACCATGGGTGTGAACAATGAAAACACCTTTATGGTTGGCGACAAAAGATATGATATTGCCGGCGCCAAGGCAAACGAAATGCTTTCCGTTGGCGTGCTTTGGGGTTACGGCACCAAATTTGAGCTGATCGAAGCCGGCGCGGATTTCATTGCGGAAAAGATAGAGGATGTGGAATCCATCGCGCTTGGGTATTTTGAACAGACGGAGGAGAGCACGGGCATCTTTAACGGCAGGATCATCACCGTGCACGAAGATACCGTTACGCTGGTGGACGGCACCCACGCCAAGCGGGAGATCGTGGATCACAACGGCGGCGTTGCCGTTATCGGCTTAACCGAAGAAAAGGAAGTGCTGCTGGTGCGGCAGTTCCGCGCGCCGTATAAGGAAACGATTTTTGAGATCCCGGCAGGCAAACTGGAAAAGGACGAGGATCCGGATGAGGCGGCAAAGCGTGAGTTCAGCGAGGAATGCGGCTGCACGGCGGGCGAATTCAAATATATCGGCGAACTTTACCCCACGCCCGGTTACTGCGGCGAGATCATCCGCCTGTATCTTGCAAGGGATCTGCAGTACGGCGAGCAGCATTTGGATGAGGATGAGCGGCTGGATGTGTATAAAGTGCCGCTTGAAGAGGCGTTTTGGCGTGTGATGAACGGAGAGTTTAAGGACGCGAAAACGCAGATAGGAATTATGAAAATCAGGGAAATGATAAGAAATGGCAGTTTATCTTGACAACAGCGCCACAACCAAGCCGTGCAGGGAGGCGGCGGACGCCGTAAATTATATGCTTACGGAAAATTTCGGCAATCCCTCCAGCCTGCACGCGGCGGGAATAGAGGCGGCAAAATCGCTGATCTCGGCAAGAGAGGCGGTCGCCCGTGTGCTGGGCTGCGAAAAAGAAGAAATTTATTTTACAAGCGGCGCAACGGAGGCAAACAACCTTGCCCTTTTCGGCGCCTGCGCGGCAAAGCGGCGCGCGGGGAACCGGATCGTGACCACGGCAATTGAGCATGAAAGTGTTCTTGCCGCTGCCGATGAACTGGAAAAGCAGGGCTTTGAGGTTATAAAACTGATGCCGGATCAGCACGGCAACATAAGCGCCGCGGATTTTGCCCAGGCGGTGAACGAGAAAACGATTCTGGTCTCCGCCATGTATATCAATAACGAGATCGGCTCGGTTCTGCCGGTGGAGAAAATTAAACGAATTATAGAGATGAAAAAAGCGCCCGCCCTTTTCCATGCGGATTGTGTGCAGGCGTTCGGCAAAGTGAAATTCAGCCCCAAAAAATTAGGGGCGGACCTTGTTTCTGTAACGGCTCATAAAATTCACGGCCCAAAGGGAACCGGCGCGCTCTACATAAAAAAAGGCGCAAGAATCCTGCCCCGCACATTCGGCGGGGAGCAGGAAAAGCGCATGCGCCCGGGCACGGAGGCGTCTCCCCTTATCGCAGGGTTCGGAGCCGCTGCGGCGGCGCTGCCCGATTTGCAGATGCAGAGCAGGGCGGTCGGGGAACTGAATGCATATCTAAGGGAACTTCTCGGCAGGATAGACGGTATTCAGTTTAACAGTGATGAAAATGCATCGCCCTATATATTAAATGTATATATTCCCACGTTTATGCGCAGCCAAACGATTGTGCAGGAACTGTCCTCTAAATACGAAGTATATGTCAGCAACGGTTCGGCGTGCGCCAAGGGCAAAAAGAGCCATGTGCTTGCCGCCATGCACCTGAGCGACGAAACGGCGGACAAGAGCATTCGCATCAGCTTTTCGCGCTTTAATACACGGCAGGACTGCGAACGATGCGCCGCCGCCATAAAAGACTTAACAGAAAAACACCCGAGGTAGACATGAAAGAAATTATACTTGTAAAAAACGGAGAACTTGTTTTAAAAGGGCTTAACCGCAACACCTTTGAAGATGTTTTGATCAAAAATATGCGCCGCCATTTAGCGGATCTGGGCGAATTTAAATTTACAAAAAGCCAGTCCACCATTATGGTGGAGGCGCCGGATGGGGTGGATCTGGACGAAGTTGCCGAAAGGCTTGGCAAGGTGTTCGGCATTGCGGCGTATTCGCGCGCGGCCGTGTGCGAAAAGGATATGCAAGGCATTGTGAAAACGGCAAGGGAATATCTGGCGGATGAACTTTCCCTTGTTTCAACTTTTAAAGTAGAGGCAAAGCGCAGTGATAAAAAATTTCCGCTCAAATCGCCGGAAATCTGCCGCGAACTCGGCGGCGCGCTGCTGAAAACGTTTACCCATTTAAAAGTGGATGTGCATAACCCGGATGTTACCGTTACCGTGGAAATCAGAGATCATTATGCGTTTGTGCGCGGCAACAATATCAAAGGCGCCGGCGGCATGCCCACAGGCACCAGCGGCAGGGCGGCAGTGCTTATCAGCGGCGGCATTGATTCGCCCGTTGCGGCGTATATGATGGCAAAACGGGGCATTGAGCTGGTTGCCGTTCACTTTGCCTCGCCGCCCTACACAAGCGAACTTGCGGAAATGAAAGTGATGGATCTGCTGAAAAAAGTTTCCGCCTACTGCGGCACGATCACAACCTATGTTGTGCCGTTTACAGAGATACAGGAGGCGATCCGCGATTCCTGCCCGGAGGAGTATTTTACGCTGGTGATGCGCCGCATTATGATGAAGATCAGCAATATCATTGCCGAAAATCAGAACTGCCGCGCGCTCATTACCGGGGAGAGCTTGGGTCAGGTTGCCAGCCAGACCATCTATGCCCTCCAGTGTACGGACAGTGTGGCAAAACTCCCGGTGTTCCGCCCGTGCATTGGTATGGATAAGGATGAGATCATTGCGGTCTCCAGAAAAATCGATACCTTTGATACGTCCATTCAGCCGTATGAGGACTGCTGCACGGTGTTTACGCCAAAACACCCGCGCACCCGCCCGAAACCGCAGGATGTGGAAACGGCGGAAAGTAATATAGAAAATCTGGATGAAATGATTGCCGCAGCCGTTCAGGGCGCGAAACGCAGGTTTATAAAGGCGGCAGGCGTATGAGCGATAAAAACGAAACCAAAAAGCCGGATGAGATCGGCGAACTGCTTGGCGATTACAAAAAGCAAAAGGAAGAGCGGGAAAAGAACTTTGGCAAAATAGAATTTCACAAGCCGAAACAGAGCGCGGCTGTGCAAAGCGGCGCGGATGCGGCGCCGCCGGAGGCAAACGCGAAAACGAAACGGCACAAAGCCGGTAAAAACAGCCAAAATACGGACCGCGAAACCGGCGCAGAACGCAAACATTCCGGCGGGAAAGCAAGATCCGCCGCGCATGCTGGAAAAGTCTTTTTCAAAACCAAAAAAGGCAAAAAAATTATGATCGCGACTGTAGCGATACTGTGCGCCGCTGCCGTTGCAGCAGGCGGTTTTGCATTGATCCGCTATGAAAAGACCGCTTATTTGCGCCCGTATATTGAAAAGTACCCGGATGTGGATTTCCCCGCCGGGATCCGGGAGAATTACTGCGAGCAATACGCAAGGGTGCCCGCAACAACCGGGTATCTCTCCGTAGAGGCGTGCAGCTACGGCAGTTTCGTTGTGCAGAGCACGGCGTCCGCGCAGCCGTCGCTCAGCTTTTCAAACCGTGCGGACGGGCTTGATTTTAACACGGTGATCCGTATGCCGGACGGGGCGTGCGATCTGGAAAGTGTGTTCGGCAGTGCGGAAAGTTACCTTGCCGCTTCGCAGAAGATCACGTATTCCACACTGTTTGAGGATTATGATTTTACCGTGATCGGCGCCTTTTATACGAATACCGATCCCGATGAGGACGGCGGCTATGTGTTTCCGTATGATGTTACGCAAAAAATGACGCCGATCAGCTTTAATGATTATACAGACCGCTTGTATCACCGCTTTTTATATGAAACAGAGTATAAACTGCGTTATGATACGGATCAGATCCTTACGGTCGTTACGGATTCGCAGCGGATGCCCGGCTTTGAATTTGTTGTGGTCTGCGCGCTCGGCGCGCCGGCGCAAAGCAGCGCAACGCCCAATGATTCCGTTCATTATCCGCAGGCGTGGTATGACGCGCGCGGGGAAATCAATCCTTACAGATTTTCAGACCCGTGGTATCCCACCGTTTATACCGATGACGCAGAGGAAGAAACAAGCATTCAGTCTGAAGAAGACTATCAGTAATAGACACAGAAATACACATATACAGGAGGGGTAAAAAATGTATGATGTTGCCGTTATAGGCGCCGGAATCGTCGGCGCGGCATGCGCTTATGAACTCAGCAAATATAATCTGCGTGTTGCCGTGCTGGAAAAAAAGAACGATGTTTGCTGCGGCACCACCAAGGCAAACAGCGCTATTATCCATGCCGGCTATGACCCGCTGCCCGGCACGCTTATGGCGCGTTTGAATGTTGCCGGCTCAAAAATGGCGGGCGAGCTCTGCAAAAAACTGGATGTGCCGTATCAGCAGATCGGTTCGCTGGTTGTTGCATTTTCTGAGGACGATAAAAAAGAGGTAGAGGAACTTTATCGCCGCGGAACCGAAAACGGCGTGGAGGGGCTGCGGATCGTAGACGCCGAAGAACTCAGAAAAATGGAGCCGTATATCTCTGATCAGGCGATCTGCGCATTGTATGCGCCCACGGCGGCAATCGTAAATCCGTGGGAATACGGCATTGCGCTTGCCGAGACCGCTGTTCGAAACGGCGCGGAGGTAAAACTGGAATTTGAGGTTACCTCCATAGAAAAAAGAGACGGTTTTTGGCATATTGAATCGCCCAAAGGCAGTGTGGACGCAAACTATGTGATCAATGCCGCCGGGGTGGACTGCGATACGATCCATAATATGGTGGCGCAGCCTGCCTATAAGGTGCTGCCCAGCGCGGGCGAGTATTACCTGCTTGACCTCAGCGAGGGCAAACGGGCAAACCACGTGATCTTTCAGTGCCCGGATAAGGACGGGAAAGGCGTGCTCGTAACGCACACCTGCCACGGGAATCTGCTTGTTGGCCCCAATGCGGACCCGAGGGATAAGGACGATACTTCCACCAAATCCCGCTGCCTGGATTTCATCCGGCAAAAGGCGGTTAAATCCGTGCCGTCCATCGCTTTCAGGGAAAATATCAGGAATTTCACCGGCGTTCGCGCGGTTACGGACAGGGATGATTTCATTATTGAATTTGCGGCAGAGCATTTTCTGGATCTTGCCGGCATTAAATCCCCCGGCCTTTCCGCCGCACCGGCGATCGCGCTGGAGGCTGTGAACATGCTTGCGGATCAGGGGCTTGCGCTTAATAAAAAAGAAAATATTGTGGATTCCAGAAAGCATCTGCGTTTCAAAAAACTTTCCAACGAAGAAAAGAACAGGATCATTGCGCAGGATCCCGCATATGGCAGAGTGATCTGCCGCTGTGAAACCATTACGGAGGGCGAGATCCTGGACGCTTTAAGATCACCGATCCCGCCGGTGTCGCTGGACGGCATTAAGCGAAGAGCCGGCACAGGCATGGGCAGGTGCCAAAGCGGCTTTTGCGGCCCCAAAGTGCTGGAGATCATTGCAAAATTCAGAAATGTTCCGTATGAGGATGTTTTGCAGGATGATACCGGCAGTTATATTTTGACCGGAGAAACGAAGAGCGGAGGTGTAAAGTGATGTATGAACTTATTGTGATCGGCGGCGGCCCGGCAGGTCTTGCCGCGGCGCTTTCCGCTTATGAAAACGGGCTGAAAAAGATTTTGATCATAGAAAGAGACCGCGAACTCGGCGGTATTCTGAACCAGTGCATACATAACGGTTTCGGCCTTCACTATTTTAAAGAGGAACTGACCGGCCCGGAATACGCCGGCAGATTTATTGAAATGCTCAAGGATACCCAGGTGGAAGTGATGACGGATACCATGGTGCTGCAGGTCACGAATGACCGCTGTGTGCACTGCATCAATTCCAAAAACGGTTATCAGATTCTGGAGGCGGGCGCCGTTGTGCTTGCCATGGGCTGCCGGGAGCGCACAAGGGGCGCCATCTCCATCCCCGGCACACGCCCTGCCGGAATCCTAACCGCCGGCGCGGCGCAGAGGTATGTGAATATAGAGGGGCACATGGTGGGCAAACGCGTTGTGATCCTCGGCTCCGGCGATATCGGCCTGATCATGGCGCGCCGCATGACGCTGGAGGGCGCAAAAGTGCTTGCCTGTGTAGAACTGATGCCCTATTCCGGCGGCCTGCAAAGAAACATTGTGCAGTGCCTGAATGATTTTAATATTCCGCTTTATCTTTCCCACACCATTATTGATATTCAGGGCAAAAACCGTGTGGAAGGCGTAACGGTTGCAAAAGTTGGGGCGGACAGAAAACCGATCCCCGGCACGGAGATGCAGTTTGACTGCGATACCGTTTTGCTTTCCGTTGGCCTGATTCCGGAAAACGAACTTACCAGAACGGCAGGGATCGAAATGGATCCCCGCACGAACGGCGCGGTCGTTTTTGAAAATATGGAAACCTCCGCAAACGGCATATTCGCCTGCGGCAATGTGGTGCACGTTCATGATCTTGTGGATTTTGTAACGGGCGAGAGCCAGCGTGCCGGCAAAGCGGCGGCGGATTTCGTTTTAAACGGGGAAAAGAGCCGGGAGGACTGCATTGAACTGAAAACGAATGAATTTGTCAGTTACACGGTGCCGCAAAAGATCAGGCGCACGGCACAAACGGCGGAGATCTTCTTCCGCGTGCGCCGCATCTTTGAAAAATCCGGCATAACGGTAACGGACGGCGATACCGTGATCGCGCATTTCAAGAGGGAGCATATGGCGCCCGGTGAAATGGAAAAGATCACCCTGCCGAAAGTGCTGCTGGATAAGATCCGTTCCGGTCAGATTACGGTTTCGGCAAAGGAGGAGGCGTGAGTATGACACATTTGATCTGTATTACCTGCCCCAAGGGCTGCCACTTAACGGTGGATGAGGCGCAGGATTATAAGGTTACCGGAAACGCCTGTCCAAGAGGCGCCGAATACGGCAGAAACGAACTGAAAAACCCCGTGCGTGTGGTTACCTCAACGGTGCGCACAAACAGCGGTGAATATCCGCGCTGCCCCGTTAAAACAAACGGCGCCATACCAAAGGGCACAATGTTTGACGCCATGCGCCTTTTGGATGATATTACGCTGGAAGTTCCGGTAAAAGCCGGCGATACCGTGATCCCGGATCTGTTCGGAACCGGTATTTCGTTTGTGGCTTGCAAAACCATAGAAAAATAAACGAATCAGAAAGATCCCTTTCCGTTCTGCGGAAAGGGATCTTTTTTTGCCTGCATGTGTATTTTCGTTTTCGGCAGGTGTTTTCGGTTTATTCTACGGTAACGGATTTGGCAAGGTTGCGCGGTTTGTCTATGGGCAGGCCTTTTTCTTTTGCCGTGTAATACGCCAGCAGCTGCAGCGGCACAATCTCCAGCGACGGCGTTAAAAACGGTATGGAATCCGGGTAAGTGATCACCGTGTTGAATCTGCCCAGACTCTGCGCCAGGCTTTCCGGGGCAAATACTGTTACATCCGCCCCTCTGGAAATGACCTCCTGTAAATTGGAAACCGTTTTGGGCAAAAGACGGCTGTTGCTGATAATGCCAAAGCACACCGTGCCGTTTTCGATCAGGCTGATCGTGCCGTGTTTCAGTTCGCTCGCAGGGCAGCCCACGCAGTCTATATAACTGATCTCTTTGAGTTTCAGCGCGCCTTCCAGCGCGGCGGCGTAATCTGCGTTTCTGCCCAGGAAAAAGCATTTGTCCGTATCTTTGATCTGTTTTGCAAGTTTCTTTATCTTTTCCGTATCGTTTAGGATACGTTCCATTTTTTTCGGCAGCAGCAGGCTCATATTCAGCGCGATCTCCGCAAAAACGGAGGAACACGCGCCGCGGCGCAGGGCAATAGAAAGGCAAAGCATGTTCAGCATTGCAGCCTGGCAGGAAAACGCCTTTGTGGTGGCAACGGCAATCTCCGGCCCCGCCTTGGTAAGCAGGCTGTATTCGCTCATTTTGGCAATGGAGCTTTCGGCAACGTTTACAATACTGATCGTTCTGGCGCCCTGCTCGCGCGCCTGTTTCAGCGCGGCAAGGCTGTCTGCCGTTTCGCCGCTTTGGCTGATGATCACAACCAGGCAGTCCGCGCCAAGCACGGGATTTTCATACCGAAATTCACCGGCGTATTCCGCAAAGCAGGGGATTCCGGCAATCTTTTCAAAAGCGTATTTTGCCATCAGGCCAACATGGTATGCGGAACCGCAGCCAACGATATAGATTCTGCTGAGGGCGCGGATCTCCTCATCCGTAAAAGGAAAGCCCTTAAAATCGATGCTTTCGCCGTTGGTTACGCTGCCCAGCGTTGCGCGCACGGCGTCCGGCTGCTCATAGATCTCTTTAAGCATAAAATGCTCGAATCCGCCTTTGTCGGCGGAGGAATCCGGCAGTTCCACCGATTTGATCTCTTTTTTCACGGGTTCAAAATTTTTGCCGAAAACGCGGATCTCCTCCGCGGTGATCCGTGCGGTCTCGCCGTCCTCAAGATAGACTGCCCGGTTCGTTTTTCCAAGCAGGGGATTGATGTCTGAGGAAATATAATTCTCACCGTCTCCAACGCCGATAATAAGCGGCGAGCCGTTTTTGGCGCAGTAAAGCGTGTTGGCGTCATCCGTGCAGAGGATGCCCAGCGCATAAGAGCCTTTCAGCAGCGGCAGCGTTTTTCTGATCGCCTCTTCCGCGTCGCCGTTATAATTCAGTTCCAGCAGTTTCGGGATCACTTCCGTATCCGTGTCGCTTTCAAAAGAAGCGCCGTTCAAAATCAGGCTTTCCCGAATCTCTCTGTGATTTTCGATAATGCCGTTGTGCACAACGGCAAAATGGGCGCTCACCTGCGGGTGGGCGTTTGTTTCATTTGCCGCCCCGTGTGTTGCCCAGCGTGTGTGCCCGATTCCCAGACTGCCGCGAATCTCATATCCGCGCAGCTTTTCCTCCAGATTTCGAATCTCTCCGGCGGCTTTGACTACCCTGAGATCTCCGCCGTTCAAAACGCCGATACCGCCGCTGTCATACCCGCGGTATTCCAGCCCTTTGAGCCCTTTGATTAAAATGCCCGTTGCGTCACTTCTGCCTACATAGCCGATGATTCCACACATAAAAGATCACTCCGTAAAACTAAAATTCATCTTCAAATCTGTGTATTCTTGCCGCGATCACGCTCATATCGTCCTCGCGCATATCCCTGGTTATGTTCAGGGCGGTCTTTATGATCTCGTTTGCGATCTCGTCCGCGCTCATTTCTTCCGCGCCGGAAAGCATTGCCGTCAGCCATTCGCCGCCCGGCTCGGTAATTCCGTCGCTCACCATCACCACAAGATCGCCGTCTCCAAGCGCTGCCGTGCGTTTGGCGAATTCTATGTTTCGCAGGATCCCGGCAGGCATGGAGGAAAGTTCGCATTTCGTAACTTTATTGCCTTTTACAAGATAGGTTGCCGGCGCGCCGGCTTTGTACAATTCCACTCTTCCGGTAAACAGGTCTATGCAGGCGCAGTCCAGCGTGGCAAGGCTTTCATCTCCGGATTTTACAAGCAGCGCGGAGTTGACCACTTTCAGCGCGCTGTCAAACCCGAACCCGGCGGCAAGCAGTTTGGAGAGCAGCCCCGCTCCCATAGCGCCGTCGATCGCCGCTCTGCCGCCCTGTCCCATTCCGTCGCTTATGATCAGCACGCTCCTGCCGTGGCCGTCGTTTATGGTCTTGATTGTGTCACCGCAGAGGGCGCCCTCGGCGCTGTGCTGGGCAAAGCCGATCTCAACCGAGTAATTCGGCTTTTCCGTAAATGTGATCATGGTGTCATTTTTAAAATGGGTAACGGCGCATTTGTCCAGATACCGGGAGCAGGCTTTGGAAACTTCCTTCTGCAGTTTGGGGTCTGAAAATCCCGTTTCACGCCCGTTTGTAAGGATCTCGATCCGAATCCTGCCGTATTTATCCTCAATTACGGAAATGCTTTTCGGAAAAATATCGTATTCGCCCAGCGCGCGCCGTATTCTGCCTGCCGCAACGGTGTCAAAATATTCCGCTTCGTCAAATTCACGCGCCAGGTCGGAAAGCATGTCGGATATGGAAAAGAACTGATCCGCCGCCACCATGCGGATCTCATTTGTTTTTTCATTGATAATCTCCTGAGAAAAATAATCCGCATCGCTCATCTGATCCCGTGCCTGCATGGCTTTGCGGTTGTTCATTTCATCTATCTTTTCACGCACTTCGTTTACACTTTCGCTGATATAATTGATCGCGCCGGAGGCAAAACGAAGCCGCATCACAAGACTCTGGCGCAGGGAACCGTCCGGCGTTATATTTTCGCCGCCGCGGAAGAACGCCTCAATCTTTTCTCCTGCCGCTTTCGGCAAAACGGCAAGAACGGCGCAGGCAGCGGCGCTTTCCAGAAAGAAACCGATACCGGCGCCGGCGGCAACCGTAAACAGCGCGGAAGAAACGCAGAAAGAGGCGGCGCAGGCGAGTGAGCCGAACGGGCAGAACAGGCATGCCAGCAAAGCGGAAAAACCGTAACTGCCGGTCAGAAACAACGTGTCTTCCGTGCCGAGCGAAAAGGCGAATCCAACACAGAGCGCCAGCATGATCCCCAGCCGGTCAGATCCGTAGCGCACGGTGAAAAGCACAAGGAGCAGCGCAATACAGCGGGCGGGGGAAAATCCGCCGATGGAGATTCTGGAAAGGCTCATCAACAGCAGCGCGGCGGAGATCACAATGCAGGTCAGATCTGACGCCGGCAGCGCCCGAAGCCGGAAACGGCGAAAACTGCAGTTCAGCGCCCGGTAAAAGAAAAAGGAACCTCCGCCGGCAAGAATGCTCTGTGCGGCGGTCAGCGCAAAGTCCGCCGCCGCGCCGCCGGTTTTAATGTCCACAACAAAGCCGGTTGCCGCCACCGCGCAAAAAGAGATCGTCATCGGCAGGAACACGGCGGTTTTGCAGTCTGCAAGATCAAGCGCCAGCGCGCCCAAAAACACGATCAGCACCGCTGCGGCGCATCTTGCAAGATCCTGCGGGCGGAACACAAGATAGCCGAACGCCGCGCCGGCGGCGGAATAAAAGTAATTTTTCTTTTTGGATACGGAGATCAGCGATACGGCAAACGGAGAAACGCTTTGCAGCACAACATTTTGCGCCAGCAGAAAAGCGGCGGCAAAATATGCCGCGCCCTCCAGTATGCCGCGCGCCTTTTTGCTTTTCACGGTGTTCTTAATTTCGCTTAATTTTTCCTTTTTAACAGCCGTTTTCATTTTTTTCACATCCGTATTTTTAATAACACGGTATGAGTATATAGCAAGCGAAATAAAAAAATTGTCAGAACGCGGGACAATATAAAATAAACCGGGCTGTTATCACGATCCCTTCCGCGGCTTTTTGTTTTTGGGCGCCCCGAAACGGCAGCAGTTATTTCGTTTTGTTTTCCGTTTTCTTCTTTTTGCCTTTTTTGCGGTTTCGCAGCACGATCATAAAAATCATGCCGATCACGCCGCCAACGGCGTTCATCATCATATCCGTCATGGTGTCAAACAGTCCCAGATAGCCGTATTCGCCGTTGTATTTTGAAAGGTCAAACATTGCGGTCTCCTCGCCGGGTTTGGCAAGCTGCAGGTTTGTGCCATGCAGGGTGTCCATCAAAAATTCATAAAATTCCCAGCCAACGGCAATGGAAAGCGCAAACATCAGGCCGAATATGGCGGCAAGCGTTGCGGCGCACTGCCCCTTTTTGCGCTGGATGATGCAGGCAAAATCATAGCCGAAAGAGGCGCACACAAAGCCGGAAAGAATGTGCATAAAGATATCAAACCACCATATTCTGTCAAACATGCCCATATATGAGCCGATCACGATACCTATAAATATAATAATGTTCAGCAGGGTCTGTGAAAGCGGCGGCACTTCTTCTATAAAAGAGCCGTTGCCGAACACCTGAAACATATCCCACAAATGAGTAAAGATAAAGCAGAATACGGATTCAAATCCCATTACAAGATCGCCGGTAATAAAGGAATAGGCGGCGCAGATAAGCAGCGCTATGCGCGTGATAATCCAGAATGCAAACTGCGCTTTGGGAATGCTTTTGGTTGGGTGTTTCTTTATTTTATATGCCATAGGAGCCACATAGCCTTTCTTTGCTGTAAATAACAGATATAATCATATCATAAACTGTGCAAAAGTCAAATAAAATTAATAATCTTCCCGTGCGGATGCTGCAGTTTTCCGCACGAGCAGGCACGGCGCGCGCCATGCAAAAACCAGAAATGCCGCTATAAAACGCAGAGCGGTTTGTTTGATTTCGGTCTGTTTTTTTAAGCGCGTTTTTTAACACCAATATTTACTTTGTATAAAAATGTAAATAACTTATAAACAAATGATAAATATTTGCATTTTATATTGCAAGTTTGCTTTTGTTTTATTAAAATGATACAGGAAAACACTAAAAATCAGAAACGGAGAATTATTCAGATGGAATACACTTCAAAGTATAATGTTAGAACTACCATGTATCAGCAGTTCGAACATTCGGTGGATGAAAGAGGAGATCATCCCTGTCTGTATTATTACAATAATACGTTAAGCTGGAATGAAACGGCGGATCTGGTAAACCGCTGCGCGGCTGCGCTCAGGGCAAACGGCGTGAAAAAAGGGGACAGAGTTGTAATCTGCCTGCCGAATATGCCGCAGTGTATCGCCGCAATCTATGCTGTAAACAAAATCGGCGCCGTCGCGTCTATGCTTCACCCGCTTTCGGTAAAGTCAGAGGCGGATTACGCCATCAAGCTCGTCGGCGCGAAATTCGCGTTTTGTTTTGACGTATCCGAAAAAGCCTTTAAGGATAATCCGGATGTAACCGTAGTAAAATGCAAAACGGCGTATTATTTCCCCAAAACCGTATACGGTTTTATGGCAAATCTTGTTTATAAGAAAAAGATCAAGGGCAAAACGGCGCCCGCAACCAACGTGAAAAAGCTGATCGACTGGGCGGATTTCTTAAAAGAGGGCGATGCGTATATCAAGGAAAACGGCATTCCGGAAACGCAAACGGATTACGCCGCCACTGCCGCGGTCATGATGACGGGCGGCACAACCGGTAACCCCAAGGGCGTTATGCTCTCTTCCGAAAATATCAACAACCTTTCCTATGAACTGGTAGATGTTGTTACCACTGTTTTGGATATGCAGATCGATCAGGATCATGACGGTATGCTGACCGCGCTTCCCGTGTTCCACGGTTTTGGTTTCGCGCTTTGCATGCATGTTTCCATGTGCGTTGGCATGGCGCAGTCCCTCTGGCCGCAGTTTGACGCCAAAATGTGTTCTGAGGCAATCAAGAAATATCATCTGAATTATATCTTCGGCGTTCCGGATTTCTTTGAAAAAGTGTATAAAGCCGGCTACCTTAAGGGCATCGATATGAGCAATATGAAACTGATCGGCTCCGGCGGAGACGTTGTGCCTTACACCCTTACGGAAAAAATGGATCGCCTGCTTAAGGAAAACGGCGCAAAATGCCATTTCGTTACCGGTTATGGGCTTACGGAATGCGTTACCGTCTGCACGTTTACGGATCCGCTGCGTGAGGCGCCGCAGGGCTGCATTGGCATTCCCACTTACAATATTGAAGTGATGACCGTTAAACCCGGCACAACAGAGGAAGTTAAGGGCGAGGACGGCGAACTCTGCGTTTACGGCCCCACGCTGATGCAGGGCTACTGGAACGACCCGGAGGAGACGGCAAAGATGCTTGTTCAGCATGAGGACGGCAGAGTATGGCTCCACACCGGCGATATGTGCTATATAGATGAAAAAGGCGATATCTATTACCGCCAGCGTTTAAAGAGAGTTTATAAGATCAGCGGTTATCTTGTGTATCCGTCTTTCATTGAAGAGACTTACAGAGCCATGGCGGAGATCTATGACTGCTGTGTGATCGGCAAAGAGGACGGCGGCAAGACCATGCTTAAGCTTTTTGTTGTGAAAAACAAGAAGTTTGCCAAGGATGATGAGGAGCAGCTCACCGCCAAGATCAGGCACTTCGGCGAACAGAACCTTTCCAAATGGAGCCTGCCCAGAGAGATCGTTTATATTGATGAACTGCCCCGCACCAAAGTTGGCAAAGTGGATTTCAAGGTGCTGAATTGATTATTCGTTGTTTTACAGGTTTTGTATAAGAAATATACGCCGCGCGGCTGCTGCAATTGCCGCGCGGCGGTTTTATTTTGTGTGGAAATTTATTTTTCTTTTATATGATTTTTATTGAAGTTCGTGCCGCCATTTGTTATTATATTTTTAAATAATAATAAAAAACAAAGCTCACAGGGGTATTTTATGAAAGAAATGATGGAAAAGGCGGCAAATGCCGTTGGCAGTTTTTTTGTTTCGCTCGGTTCTGTTTCACAGAAAAAAGTAAAGGCGGATGAGAGCGGTGCTGTGGATAAAAGCTACGCGCGCCTGTTTGCAAGGGCGGCGGCTGAGGGTGCTGTTCTGCTGAAAAATAACGGCGTTCTGCCTTTGGAAAAGCAGGCGTGCGTTTCCGTGTTCGGGCGCGTGCAGTGCAACTGGTTTTACACCGGCTATGGTTCCGGCGGCGAGGTCAACCGCCCGTATGAGGTTAATTTGACGAATGGTATCCGCGCGTGTGAAGAACTGGAACTCAACGAACGGCTTGCGCAGAAATATGAAACATGGTGTGCGGAAAATAAGATTAAAGACGCCGTTTGGGGCATGTGGCCCCGCTTTTATCCGGAGATGCCCATTGAGGCGGCGGAAGTGTTTCGTGCGGCAAAGGAATCGGACTGCGCCGTTGTGGTGATCGGCCGTTCTTCCGGCGAGGACAGGGATTGTGTTCTGGAAAAAGGCAGCTGGTATTTAACGGATGAGGAACGCCGCCTTTTAGATGTGGTTACGGATTATTTTTCCAAAACCGTGGTTTTGCTCAACATCGGCTGTATTATGGATATGGCGTGGATTGAGGAGTACGGCGATAAGATCGGCGCGGTTCTGCTTTTGTGGCAGGGCGGCCAGGAAAGCGGCGCTGCCGCGGCGGATCTGCTGTGCGGCAACGCCGTTCCGTGCGGTGCGCTTACGGATACGATTGCCGCGCGGTATGAGGATTATCCGAGCGCCGGGGATTTTGCCAACCGCGATTTTAATAATTATACGGAAGATATTTATGTTGGATACAGATATTTTGAAACGTTTGCAAAAGAAAGCGTTCTCTATCCTTTTGGGTTTGGGCTCAGTTACACGGATTTCAGCGTAACGCTTAAAAATGCCGCGGCGCTTGACAACGGCTTTTCCTTTCAGGTTTCTGTGAAAAACACAGGGAATGCGGCGGGTAAACGACCGGTTATGCTCTATCTGGAAAAACCGCAGGGCAAACTCGGCAATCCGTGCAGGGAACTGGCGGCGTTTGCAAAAACAAAGCTTTTGCAGCCGGGCGAGGCGCAGGAACTGGAACTGTTCGTTTCTGTGTATCAGCTGACCTCCTATGATTCGCAGGGCGTTTGCGGCTATCCGTCCGCTTATGTAACGCAGGCAGGCGAATATGTGTTTTATCTTGGTCAGGCGGCGGACTGCGCGCAAAGCGTTTTTTCCTATTATCAGGAGAAAACGGCGCTGTTTAAGCAGCTTTCCGAAAATCTTGCCCCGTGTGAAGATTTTGATATCATCACTCCGGTGCAGGGCATAAACGGTTATATTCCGGTTAAAAGACCCTGCCCAAAAAGAAAAACGGATCTGGGGCGGAAGATCCGGGAGGAGATGCCGCAGGCGTTTACACCGTCCTGCCAAAGCGGGCTTTCGCTTTTTGATGTTGCAGACGGAAAAATCAAGATGGAAGATTTTGTTTCCACGCTGAGCCTGGAGGAACTGGAGGCGCTGACGCGCGGCGATTACACGATGAACAGTTCGCTTGGCGCGCCGGGCAACGCAGGCGCGTTCGGCGGCGTTTTGCAGTCCTTAAGGGATAAAGGTGTTCCGCCGGTGATCACTACAGACGGCCCGTCCGGCATACGGCTCAGCGCAAAATGCTCGCTGATCCCCATCGGCACGCTGCTTGCCTGCTCTTTTGATACGGCGCTTGTGCAAGAGGTTTACAGCGCTGTGGCGGCGGAGATGCTGGAGCGGGGCAGCGATGTGCTGCTTGCTCCGGGCATGAATATTCACAGAAATCCGCTTTGCGGCAGAAATTTTGAGTATTATTCGGAAGATCCGTATGTTTCCGGAAAAATGGCGGCAGCGGCGGTGCGCGGCATACAAAGCCTTGGCGGTTCTGCCTGCCCCAAGCATTTTGCCTGCAACAATCAGGAATTTGCAAGAACAAAAAATGATTCGCGCGTTTCCGAGCGCGCGCTGCGGGAGATCTATTTAAAAGGATTTGAGATCTGCATAAAAGAGGCGCAGCCGGAAAATATTATGACTTCCTACAATAAGATCAACGGCGTTTACAACCATTATAATTATGAACTGTGCACGGATATTCTGCGCAAAGAATGGCAATATCCGGGCAATGTGGTAACGGATTGGTGGATGCAGAAAGGCAGAAGCCCCGAATTTCCGAATCTGCGCGACAATGCTTACAGAGTGCGCGCGCAGGTGGATGTGCTGATGCCGGGCGGAAAGCGCGGCGGCAGAAGAAAGCCGGACGGCACTTTGATGGAATCTTTCGGAGACCGGGGCGGTATCACGCTTGCGGAACTGCAGCGCACGGCGGTTAATGTGCTGCGCTTTGCCATGAAATCCACCGCGTTCAAACGCTTTCGGGAATACCGGGGTTGACAGCGGTGTTATTCTATAACTGTTAGGAATAAAGCAAACTAAGGAGAAGATAAAATGAATTACAAAAACGGACTTGTGCCCGTATCCCTGCTTACGGGGTATCTGGGCGCCGGCAAGACCACCCTGCTGAATCATATTCTTTCCAATCAGGAGGGCTACCGTGTTGCCGTTATCGTCAATGATATCGGGGAGGTAAATATAGACGCTTCTTTGATTCAGAAAGGCGGCGCCGTAACGCAGAAAGATGAAAATCTGGTTCCGCTCTCCAACGGCTGCATCTGCTGCACGCTTAAGGTGGATCTGATGAAACAGATTATCAGCCTTGCCTCCAGCAAAAAGTTTGATTATATTCTGATCGAGGCGTCCGGCATCTGCGAGCCCGGCCCGATCGCCGGATCAATCTGTATGCTGGACGGAACCGACCCGTCTGTTAACCTGCCGGCAGTGGCGTATCTGGACAATATCACCACCGTTGTGGACGCGAAAAGAATGGCGGATGAGTTTGGCGCGGGCGATTCCCTGCTGAAAAAGGATATGGAGGAAGAGGATATTGAAAACCTGCTTGTTCAGCAGATCGAATACTGCACCACGATCGTGCTCAATAAGGTGGATGAGGTATCGCCGGAAGTGAAAGAAAAGGTGCTTGCCGTGATCAAAGCGCTCCAGCCGCAGGCAAAGATCATTGAAACCACTTACGGCAATGTGGATGTTGGCGAGATTCTTTCCACGAACCGCTTTGATTATGAAAAAATCCTGGAAAGCGCAGGCTGGATTCAGGCAATGCGCGGCGAGGGCGAAAATTCCGAAAGCGAACAGGAAGCGCATCACGCGCACGAAGATCATGAACATGAGCATGAGGCGCACGGCCACCACCATCACCATCACCACGGCGAAGGCGAGGCGGAGGAATACGGCATCGGCACGTTTGTATATCAGAATGTAAAGCCGTTTTCCAAGCAGAAGTTTGAGGAATTTGTTTTTGCCAAATGGCCGAAAGAAGTGATCCGCGCAAAAGGGCTGTTTTGGATCAAGGAAGATCCGGACACGGCGTATATTTTTGAGCAGAGCGGCAGGCAGAAGACTGCCACGGACGACGGCAAATGGATCGCCTGCTTCCCGGAGCGGGAAAGAAAACAGATCCTTCAGATGAATCCGGATATCGCCGCGGCGTGGGATCCCACCTATGGAGACAGGATCAATAAAATCGTTTTCATCGGCAGGGATATGGATAAAGCGGCCATTATCAAGGCGCTGGATCATTGCCTTGCGCAGTAATCTGCCGCAGAATCAAAAACAAACGGAAGTTTTACAGTAATCCCTCCGGCTTGGCTCTGCCAACCCGCCTCCTTTTTATAAAGGAGGCTTATTTTTTTTGCTGCGGGGTTGTTTTATGATCTGCCGCGTTATTACAAAATTTCTGTTGTGTACATTTCACACATTCCGCAGGATATTTTTGGTAAGTTGCCGAATTGATTTGCCGTAAAAAACTTTATATAATATAGGTAATAATATTGTTTTTTATGAAGTGATGCGTATGAAAAAACTGAGTTTTACAAAAGATCAGTGGCCTTCCCTCTTTTCGCTTGCAATCGTTATCCTCTGCTACGCGGGAGAGAAGGCAATGAAACGGCTTGTGCCGTGGAGTGAAACTTCCGCTCTGATTCAGGCGTTTGTGTTTACCGTTGCCGTTGCGGCGGTCTATCTGATCCTTTCCAAGGCAAAGGACGCGTATTTCGGCATGATCGCCGGTATCTTCGCGTTTAAAATTTTACCGCCGGATATTGAAATGCTGCGCGCTTATAATATGGACGCGTCCTGCGTGTATTTCATTGTGCGCAAGATGGCGCTTGTGCTGTTTCTTTATACGATCTATCGGCTCTATCTGCGCTCCAAAAAAGGGCAGGCGGATCCCATCCGCGCCCTGCCGGTTGCCGCGCTGCTACTTGTTGTTCCGTTTTTAACGGGTATGTCCAATGATTTTGAGCAGTATGCGTATATCAAAACCGGCAGTATGATGCTGCCGTATGCGCTGGATGCCGGCTTTTATATTGCCGCCATGTGTGTGCTTGGCGTGGTGTGCGTTTTGTTCCGCGGCAGAAACGCCGCGCTCGTCTGCGATTTTTCCATGATCGGTTTTGTTGTGGGCGGCGCCAGAAAACTCTGCTCCGCTTTGATCATCCTGAATGCCAATCTGCATCTCAGCAAATCCTATATCTGCTGGATCGCGATCTATGCCGTGCTGATCGCCGCGTTTGCCGTGCTCAGAAAAAAGACGGCAGGCTCCGCGCTTATCTTTTCAGGCGCGGCAAGAAAATCATGAATAAATCAGATTTCAATAAAATAGAGCAATATATGCTTTCCTGCATGGGGGACAGCGCACATGACAGCCAGCATATTTACCGGGTGCTTTTTATTGCGCTGGATATTGCAGAGCACGAAAAAAAGTTGATAAAGATATATTGATAGCCGCGTGCCTTTTGCACGATATCGGCAGAAAAGAACAGTTTGAAGATCCCTCGCTTTGCCATGCTCAGGTTGGCGCGGAAAAGGCAAGAACTTTTCTGCTGGAAAACGGCTTTGATTCTGAATTTGCCGATAGAGTGGCAGCCTGCGTAAGAAAGCATCGTTACCGTTCTGCTTCCCCGCCGGAGAAAATTGAGAAAAAAATCTTGTTTGATTCCGATAAACTGGAGGCGGCGGGCCTTATGGGGATCGCGCGCTCTCTTTTGTATGAGGGAAAAGCAGGCACGCCGATCTATTCGCTCGGCAGTGATTTTGAAGTGCTGGACGGCACCGGAAATGAACCGCCGTCTTTTTTTAGAGAATATAACTTTAAACTAAAAAAGGTTTATTCCGGGTTTTATACAAGCAGGGCAAAGAAGATTGCAAAAGCGCGCGAATCTGCCGCTGCCGCGTTTTATAAGCAACTGCTTTTTGAATCCCGCGCCGCTTATTCCGGCAAAAGGATCCTTTCTGAATATTTGGAAACCTGTTTTTAAAATAGAATAACCGTTAAAAAGCAGACCCGCGGAGATTAGGTTTCTCTGCGGGTCTTTTTGCGGCTTTTTTGTTTATTTTTGCGTTATTCCATACAGCTTTGCAAGCACGGAATTGCGAAATGTTTTATCCTGTGTAACTTCTTTGATCACGTGCAGGAACGGCGGTAACTCAAAATTTTCCGTTTCGCTTTTCAGTTCGATTTCCAGCAGCGCCCGATCCGCCCAAAATGGGAAGAGATCCAGTTCAAAGCACTTGCCGTTATAAAGCAGGAGCCAGCGGCGCTTGGAAAGCACTTTTTCTCCCTGAATGTGGTTCAGATATTCCGCCTCGGTGATGCGGCTTTCTTTTTCTATTCTTTTCATTTCGGTCAGTTTTATTTTTTCCGTTTTAATATAGATAAAATCGCCGTCTTTGCCGCGTTTTCTTACCCTGAACCGTTCGCCGTTTCGGTTTATATACGCCTGCGCAATATCCGCATAATCGCAAAGGTCATGGTTTTGCAATTCGCTTTCGCCGGGCTTTTCAATCAGAAATTTCCGCTCAATCTCCAGCGGTTCGGGAATACCGAGGAAAAAATCCATCTCCTCAAACAGCGCTTTTTCATTTGCCGCCAAGCGCAGATGCTCGTTTCCAAGCCATTTTTTTATAACGGTTTTCTCTGTGCCGCTGTTGAGAAACACAGCGGAATAGGCATATTTTTCCGCATTGCTTTCGCAGGGCACGTCAAAAAACAACTCTGCTTTGCCGGCGTATCTTTTTCTTACGGCATCCGTGTTTTCAAAGCCGATAACGGCAATCTTTTCCATTTATTTCAACTCTTTTTTAATGTATTCGCAGTAAAGGCTCAAAATATCAATATCGGTTTTATCGTATACCATTCTTGCGCCAACGGCGTCTTCTATCTCATTAAAAACGGCTTTGCCGCCGTCAAAAACAAAATCTATCCCTATATAATCATATTTTATGCGCGATGCTATTTTATATACGAGTGCTTTCTCGCTTTCGTTTAAATTATAAATTTCCGCCGTGCCGCCAAGGCAGTAATTGGATCGGAAATCCGTTTCGCTTTTTCTGAGCACGGCGCAGATGATCTTGCCGCCGATCAGCCACACACGCAGGTCTTTGCCAAGGTCTGACGCTGGTTTCTGATACACAAATCCTTTTTTGAACGCCACTTTGCCGCTTTTTATAAGGCGCACATCTCTGCCGCCCTTGCCGTTTGCCGGTTTTTCTACCAGCGGCGGTTCTGTTTGATTGATCGGCATTATCTCTATGCCGTTTTCACGCATAAATTCATAGCACTTTTGCTTATCGTTCGCAAGGCGGGTCAGCGCCGCCGGGTTAAAAACGCGTATGCCGCGCCGCTCAAAGTTTTCGGCTATATCCGCGTTGTTCGTTCTGTTGATCACAAAATCTGCCGGCATGCCGAACTCTGTTTCGTTTTCCAAAACCAGCCTAACGCCAAGATATTTTTTAAACCGTTCAACCGAAAAGGCGTTGCGCTGTGCCTCTTCTTTGCTGTATATCAGTATTCCGCTCAAAGTCTGTTCCTTATCTCCTCAAAGATCAGCGGGGCAATATCCGTGCCCGTGCAGTTCATAATGTTTATGATATGGGCGTTGCTGTTTACCTCGCACACGCTGCCGTCGGAAAGGATATCCACGCCGCCGAACGTAAGCCCCAGCGCGCCGCAAGCGGCAAGCGCGCTTTTCACTTCAGAATCCGTGGGCGTGTAAGGCTCCATGTGCCCGCCGTTGGTTACGTTCGCCCGAAAATCCTGTTTGTTTTCACGGCGCACCGCCGCGGCGATCTTTCCGCCCACTACTTCTATTCTGATGTCATGCCCGGCGGAATCCGCTATAAATTCCTGCAATATAAACGGTTTTTCGGTTATGCGGCTTAAGATTTCTGCTTTGCTTTTGCAAAGAAACACCTGCTCGCCGAACGAGCCGAAACATTCTTTAAACACAAGCGGCAGGCCAAGGATTTTTATTGCGCCTTCAACAAACTGTGTAAAATCCGCCTTAAAATAAGTTTTGGGCGCGATCAGTGTTTTCGGCTGTTTTACGATTCCGTTCAGCGCTATATAGGTTTTTGCCTTGTCGTCGCAAAGCGCAATGCCTTTGGCGCTGTTAAAAACCGGCAATCCGCTTTTTTCAAGCCGCCGGGCAAGGTTGGTGTCCTTATCCCAAAACAGCACAAAATCCGCGTCCGGCGTTTCCAGCGACAGTTCCAGATTTGTCTTTAACAGCAGTTCCACGCCTTGCTTTTTTGCGCTTTCCAGCAAATGGCGGTGCAGCGTATTAAATTTTTGTGTGTTTAAAAAGTGATTGACCGCAAGTATGCCTTTCATTTTTACGCCTTTCGTCAAAATAATATAGAAACGCATTTTCAACTTTTATATACTGTATCATTTTTTCTTGCTTTTTTCAATCTGCTGATATAAAATAGATATACTAATTCTATATAAAAGCGGAGGAATGTTACATGACGGAATATACCCTTAAATACGGCTGTAACCCAAATCAGAATCCCGCCCGTATCCATATGGACGGCAAAGAACTGCCTTTTGAGATCTTAAACGGCAGCGCGGGATATATCAATCTTTTGGATGCTTTCAACTCCTGGCAGCTTGTTAAGGAACTGAAAGAGGCAACCGGCCTGCCAAGCGCGGCGTCCTTTAAGCACGTTTCGCCCGCCGGCGCCGCAGTTGCGCAGCCGCTGGATGAAACGGACAGAAAAGTCTGCTTTGTGCCGGAAGGGCTGGAACTTTCTCCTATTGCCCAGGCGTATGTAAGAGCAAGAGGGTGCGACAGGGTTTCTTCCTTCGGCGATTTCGCGGCGCTTTCCGATGCGTGCGACGCGTCTGTTGCGCAGTTCCTTGTAAAAGAAGTTTCAGACGGCATTATCGCTCCGTCTTATTCCGACGAGGCGCTGGAGATCTTAAAAAAGAAAAGGCGCGGCAATTATCTGATCATAAAAATGGATCCGAATTATGTGCCGGAAGAGATGGAAACCAAGCAAGTGTTTGGCATTAAGTTTGAGCAAAAGAGAAATAATGCCAAGATCACAATGAGCCTGTTTGACGATATGCCCACCAAAGTTAAGGAGATCCCTCAGATCGCAAAGATAGATCTGCTCATTTCCATGATCACGTTGAAATACACGCAGTCCAATTCCGTATGCTACGCCATGGGTGGGCAGACGATCGGCGTTGGCGCAGGGCAGCAGTCCCGTATTGCCTGCACACGCCTTGCCGGCACAAAGGCGGATAATTTCTGGCTTCGCAGGCACGATAAAGTAACTTCCCTGCCGTTTATTGAGGGCATCCGAAAGTGCGAGGCGGATAACGCTATAGATCTTTATATCAGCGATGAATATGAGGAACTTTATAAAAACGACCTTTGGAAAAAGTATTTCACCGAAAAGCCGGAGCCGTTCACCGCAGAGGAAAAGGCGCAGTGGCATAAGCGGATGACGAATGTTGCCCTCGGTTCGGACGCGTTTTTCCCGTTTGAAGATAATATTGAGCGCGCGGTAAGATCCGGCGTTAAATATGTTGCCCAGCCGGGCGGTTCGGTAAGGGACCAGGCGGTTATTGATTGCTGCGATGCATTCGGCATGGCAATGGCGATGACAGGAATCAGACTTTTCCACCATTGATTTCAGAAAATTTTTCCTAAAATGGGAAAAATAGGAAAAAATAAAAAGCGAAAAATTATTAAAAGCGCAAAACAAGCCTGTGCCAATGTTTTGCGCTTTTTTGCTTATAAAAGTTAAATTTACCCGTCTTGAACATGCGGCGATAGTATAGTATAATACATTCGCAGAGGCGGTGATATTTTTGAGCCTGAAAAGCGAAATATTAGAAAAACTGCGGCGCCGCGGCGGCTATGTCAGCGGAGAAGAACTTGCCCGCAGCCTTAACAAGAGCCGAACAGCGGTGTGGAAAGCGGTAAACGCGCTGCGCAACGAGGGCTACCCTGTTGAGGCGCACACCAAAAAAGGGTACAGGCTTGGCGGGGATACGGATGTTTTGAACGCCGAGGAGATCTTGCGCCTTTGCAAAACAAAAATCAAGGTTTTTTATCTTGATAGTGTGGATTCCACAAATAATTACGCAAAAAAGCAGATTGCGCAGGGCGAGAAAGATATTTTCCTTGTTGCGGCGGCGGAGCAGACCGCGGGCCGCGGCAGGCAGGGCAAAGCCTTTTTTTCACCAAAGGGCACGGGGATCTATATGAGTCTGGTTGTGCACCCGGACGCGCCGCTGCAAAGCGCCGTTTCGGCAACCACGGCTGCGGCGGTTGCGGTTTGCAGGGCTATAGGGAAGATATCGGATAAGCAGCCGGGTATAAAATGGGTAAATGATGTTTATCTGGACGGCAAAAAGATCTGCGGCATTCTGACGGAGGCGGTTACGGATTTTGAAAGCGCAACCGTTTCCTCCGTTATTATTGGCATCGGCATTAATATCAGCACAGAGCAGTTCCCCGCAGATGTGGAAAACGGCGGCAGTTTAGGGCCGGGCATCGGCAGGGCAAAGCTGATTGCGGCGGTCAGCGATGAACTGCTGAAAACCATAAACAGCGATTATAATGATTTTATTGCGTATTACAGAAGCCGAAGCATTGTGATTGGAAAAGAGATCCGGTTTCTTGAAAACGGCGTTTGGCAAACGGCAAAGGCAGAGGGGGTGGACAGCCGCGGCGGACTGGAGATCGTTTTAAAAGACGGTGTGCGCAGAACACTCAGAAGCGGCGAAATCAGCATTAGAAAAGTATGAGCAAAAAATTACGTTTAAAAATTCTGAATTTAAAATTTCTAAAATCAAAAAAAGCAAAAGCGGCAATCACTTCCGCCGTGCTGATTATTATTGCCGTTCTCTGCGCGGCGGCAATTTTTTCTTCCCGGCCGAATACAAACAAGCCCGTTTTGTTTGAAACGGGCGCGGAATATGTGGAAGGTATTGATGTTTCCAGCCATAACGGGCAGGTAAACTGGCAGTCGGTTGCAAATGCCGTAGATTTTGCTATAATCAGAGCGGGTTACAGAGGCTATGGTACGGGCGCGATCGTTGAGGATACAGAACTGAGCCGCAATCTCAGCGAAGCGAACGATGCAGGTATCCCCCTGGGCGTTTATTTTTACTCCCAGGCGGTGACCCCGCAGGAAGCGCGCGAGGAAGCGGAATTTGTGCTTGATCTTATAAAGGGGTACGATGTGGATCTGCCGGTGTTTATTGATTATGAATATGCGCACGGCAGCGGCGGGGAACTAACAGGCAGACTGTATGATGCAAAACTTTCCGCGACGGCGGCAGCGGATATCATAAACGCGTTTTGCAAGGAGATAACGGACAGCGGCAGATACGCCGGCGTTTATTCCTCCTCTTCCATGCTTACTCTGCACATAAGCACATCCGGCCTTGCGGAAAATCTGTATATCTGGGTTGCTGATTATAATGAAACTGTCACCTATCCGGGCGCATATGATATTTGGCAGTATACGAAAAGCGGCTCCTGCAACGGCGTCAACAGCAGGGGCGTGGACAGAAATTACTGGTTTATAAACCACTGAGCAGGATCGTTCCTGCCTTAAGACCGAAAGGATGAATTTTATGTTTTCAAAAAAAGGAATCAGATCGGCAGCGGCGTACATACTTGCCGTGATCATGGCGTTCTCTTTCCCGATCAGTGCGGCGGCGCTGACAACAAGCACTTCGCCTTATACAAATAAAACGTATACGCACAGTTCGGCGTTTGACGGCTATGACAGGCATGACGGCATTGATGTTTCTTCCTACCAAGGTACCATAGATTGGTCAAAGGTGAAACAGGATGGGATTGAATTCGCTGTGATCCGCGCCGGTAATACAGGCTATACGCAAAAGCGCCATTCCATCAATGCGGACACGCAGGCGGTAACCAATATCAAAAATGCGCAGGCAGCAGGCCTGCCGGTAGGCGTATACTGGTTTTCGCAGGCGCTGAACGAGAGCGAGGCAAGAGCAGAGGCGCAGAAGACGCTTGAAATCATCAGCGGCTATGATCTGCAGCTGCCCGTATTCTTTGACTATGAATTTTACGGCGTTGCCGAGGGCAGGCTGGATTCCGCCTGGAGAGAGGGTACGATCACAAAAAGCCAGATGACTGCCAATGCCCGCGCTTTCTGCGAAGTGATCGAGTCGGCAGGCTATGAGACGGGCATCTATGCCAACAAGTCTTTCCTCACGAGCCAGCTGGATGCGGCAAGTCTTGCCAACGATTACAGCATTTGGCTTGCGCATTTCACGACCCAAACGGATTATACCGGCGATTACTATATGTGGCAGTATACCGAAGAGGGCAAAGTTGACGGTATCAGCGGCAATGTGGACTGCGATTTCATGTATCTGCCAAACGGCACGGAAATCGGCGGCGACCGCAAAGTAACCGGCTTTAACGTATACGGCAGGGGCGACGGCGGCACGGATCTTTATTTGGAATGGAATGAAGTCGGCGGCGCGGATAAATATGAAGTATATATTGTTTCCGCAAACAGCGAAACACTGAAAGGAACGGTTACGGAAAATCGGTTTACCTTTACGGATCTTTCCCCTGCATGGGAATATGACGTCAGAGTAAAAGCGTACAGCGGTGATGAACTGATTGCGCAGAATCATACTTACAGAGTTTGCGCGGCTCCGTCCCCGGTTCAGAATCTTTCCGTCAGCCTGAACGGCAACGCCATCACGGCAAGCTGGGATGTGCAGGCGTCGCACGGTTACTATATTCAGTGGTCAACGGATCCCACATTTGCCAAGAATGTAAACGGCTCCTTTATTACGGGTTCCGGTTCAACAAAGTATACGATCAATGCGGATAACGCGCAGGATTACTATGTTCGCGTAAGAGCGTGGAAATGGTATGAGGGCTACAGGCTTTACAGCGATTTCTCCGCCCCGGTAAAACCTGCGGTTCCGCTTTCTGCCCCAACCGGCTTTAATGTTTACGGCAGAGGAGACGGCGGCACGGATCTTTACCTTGACTGGAACGATGTTGCCGGCGCGGACGGCTATAGAGTATATATCAACAACGGCAAGCAGGATCTTCTTCAGGGCGAAACAACGCAAAGCAGATATACATTTACGGAACTGGTTCCCGCTTGGGAATATGATGTAAAAGTAGTTGCTTACAATGATGTCAGCACTTCTGAGGCGATGTTCAGAATCTGCGCCGCGCCGTCACCCGTAAACGGGCTTCAGGCAGAGGCGGATGAAGATTCCATCACCGCAAGCTGGGATGTGCAGGCGTCGCACGGCTATTACATTCAGTGGTCTACGGATCCCAACTTCGTTCAGAATGTGAACGGCGCGTTCATAACCGGTTCCGGTTCCACAAAGTATACGATTAATGTGGATAACGCACAGGATTACTATGTTCGTGTAAGAGCGTGGAAATGGTATCAGAATACAAGACTTTACAGCGATTTTTCGGCTCCGGTAAAACCGGACGGCGCGCTTTCGGCTCCAACCGGCTTTAATGTTTACGGCAGAGGAGACGGCGGTACGGATCTTTATCTGGAGTGGAATGAAGTCAGCGGCGCGGAGAAATATGAAGTATATATCGTTTCCGCAAACAGCGAAACGCTGAAAGGAACGGTTGAAGACAGCCGGTTTGTATTTACGGATCTTTCCCCGGCATGGGAATATGATGTTAAAGTAGTTGCCTGCGGCGGCGGGAAAACTTCTGAGGCAATGTTCAGAGTCTGCGCCGCGCCGTCACCTGTAAACGGACTTCAGGCAGAGGCGGATGAAGATTCCGTCACCGCAACCTGGGATGTGCAGGCGTCGCACGGTTACTACATTCAGTGGTCTACGGATCCTGCGTTTGCCAAGAATGTAAACGGCTCTTTTATTACAGGTTCCGGCTCCACAAAGTATACGATTAATGTGGATAACGCGCAGGATTACTATGTTCGCGTAAGAGCGTGGAAATGGTATGAGGGCTACAGGCTTTACAGCGATTTTTCAGCGCCTGTAAAGCCGGACGGCGTTCTTTCCGCTCCCACAGGTTTTAATGTATACGGCAGAGGCGACGGCGGCACGGATCTTTATCTGGATTGGGATGATGTTGCCGGTGCCGAAGGCTACAGAGTATACATCCATAACGGCAGTGAAGACCTTTTGCAGGGAGACACTGCTGAAAGCAAATTTACCTTTACGGAACTGACCCCGGCATGGGAATATGATGTAAAGGTAGTGGCATACAGCGGAGACAAAACTTCTGAGGCAACATACAGAGTATGCGCCGCCCCGGAGCAAGTTGAAAACGTTTACGCCGTTTTCAATACGGAGCAGATCGTTGGCATTTGGGATCCGGTAACGAGCCACGGATATGTATTTCAGTGGTCTAAGGATAAGGATTTCTCCGATATAGAAGGCAGCGTAAGTTTGACGGGCACGGATAATGTTTATTATGAACTGAGTGTATCCGTTCCAACCGATTATTATATAAGAGTCAGGGCATGGAAAAATTATAACGGATCCTATATTTACGGCGATTTTTCTGAGCCGCTTGAGATAAAGCCCATGCCCGTTGAAGACGCTGCTCTTGCACAGGAGCAGATCAATGCGTATATAGACGCTGTGGATGGATTTGTTTTGGATGACTCCTTTGCAGATGACGGCGTGCTGTATATTGCGATGCCAACGAATATTTTTACGCATCAGGAAGTATTAACCATCATGATGGATGTGATGGCTGAGGCGCTCAGAGCCATGGTGGATGAAGAAACTGCGTGGGAGGGCGATATCCCGCTCTATGCAGATATCGTTGTGCTGGACGGCGTTACTTATGTTGCCCTGCTTACCAGCGCGGAACTTGCTGCCGCAGTCAGCTAAAAAATCATAAAATGAAGAACCGCACGGCTTTTGAGCCATGCGGTTCTTTTTTGTGTATGTTTTTTGATCAGTCCATATTTTTATACGGTTTTTTCTTTTCTACCCAGCCTTCTTTGTTTACCTGCTTTGCGCGGGCAACGGAAAGCGCGCCGCCGGGCACATCGTCGGTTATGGTAGAGCCTGCGGCAGTGAACGCAAGATCCCCGATCTCAACAGGGGCAACCAGATTGGTGTTGCAGCCGATAAACGCGCCGTTGCCGATCTTGCAGCGGTGCTTGTTTTTTCCGTCGTAATTTACGGTCACGGTGCCGCAGCCGAAGTTCACGTTTTTGCCTACATCGCTGTCTCCCACATAAGTCAGGTGCGCGCATTTCGTGCCTTCGCCCAGTGTGGAGTTTTTGATCTCTACAAAGTTTCCGATATGCACATGCTCACCCACAACGCTGTTTGCGCGGATTCTTACAAACGGGCCGCAGTCCGCGCCGTCTTTGATCTCGCTGTCCGTAATCTGGGTATTGTTCAGTTCCACGCCGTTTCCTATTTTTGAATCCTTTATATAACTGTTGGGGCCGATCACGCAGTTTTCGCCGATTTCCGTGTTGCCGCGAATGATCGTATTCGGCAGGATCGTTGTGCCTTTGCCGATGGTAACGGCGTCGCCGATCATAACGCCGTCCGTGCAGGGAATATCAACGCCGCTCAGCATATGCATGTCATTAATGTTGCGGCGCATGATGTTGTTTAAAATGTTCAGCTGCTTTCTGTCGTTCGCGCCAAGCACGGATTCCGTGTTTTCACAAACATACGCGCCTGCGTTCTTGCCCTGCCCCAAAAGGATGGCAAGGCTGTCCGTCAGGTAATATTCATTCTGCGCGTTGTTGTTAGTAATATGATCCAGAGCGTAAAGCAGGTCGTTTCCTTTAAACCAGTACGTGCCGGCATTGGATTCATTGATCTTTTTTTCTTCCTCGTCTGCATCCTTGTGCTCAACAATGCAGAGCAGTTTGCCGGTTTCATCCCTTTTAACATGGCCGATCCCGTTGGTATCTTCCACGATTGCGGAAACCAGCGTTATAGAATTTGCATTTTTGCAGTGATAATCGTATGCGGCGTTGATCGTAGCGGCGTCCATAAGCGGGCCGTCGCCGTTTAAAATCAGAATATCATCTCCGCTGTGGCGCTCCACAAAATCCCTTGCGCACATAACGGCGTGCCCCGTGCCGAGCTGCGGATTCTGGTATGCCGCCTCTATGCCCTCCGGCAGATACGCCTCAACGATCTCGTGTTTATAACCCGTAACCACACAGATATCTTCACAGCCTGCCTCTTTCACCGCTTTGATCACGTAATAGAGCATCGGTTCAAAAAGAACCTCGCACATGACTTTCGGCATATTAGATTTCATTCTTGTGCCTTTGCCGCCGGCAAGAATCACAGCGCATTTCATCATCAAAAACCTCTCTTTTTTATGGTATCTACTACATTATGCACGAAAAGCAGGCTGTTTTCAATACAATTTTTCACTATTTTAGGAAAATATAACATTATAATAAAAAAAGATTTGTATTTTATTCTGTAATATGCTATAATACTACCGCAATATACCGGTAACTTTCTTGTTATGCAAATCATTACCGCCGGTAATTAGTAAAAAAATATGGGAGGTACTCATTAATATGAGCCACAAGTACGTTTATTTGTTCTCAGAGGGCGATGAGACCATGAGAGAACTCCTTGGCGGCAAGGGCGCCAATCTTGCGCAGATGACAAGACTGGGCATGCCTGTTCCCCAGGGATTCACGATCTCCACAGAAGCCTGCACCCGTTATTACGAGGACGGCAAAACCATCGCTCCGGAAATCGAGGCTGAGATCTATGAATATCTTGCCAAGATCGAAGCAATCAATGAAAAGAAATTCGGCGATCCCGAATGCCCGCTTCTTGTTTCCGTTCGTTCCGGCGCGCGCGCATCCATGCCCGGCATGATGGATACAATCCTGAACCTCGGTCTTAACGACGAAGTTGCAGAAGGCCTGATCAAGGGCAATCCGGATCCTTCTTTTGCTCGTTTTGTTTATGACTCCTACCGCCGTTTCATCCAGATGTTCTCAGACGTTGTTATGGAGCTTTCCAAGAAGAAGTTTGAGGTTATCATTGATGAACTCAAGGCAAAGAAAGGCGTAACTTACGACGTTGAACTGGATACCGAAGATATGAAAGAACTTGTAAAACTCTTCAAAGCGTTCTACAAGAGCGAAAAGGGCGTTGACTTCCCGACAGATCCTAAGGAGCAGATGATGGAGGCTGTAAAGGCCGTATTCCGTTCTTGGGACAACCCCCGCGCAAACGTATACCGCCGCATGAACGATATCCCTTATTCCTGGGGCACGGCTGTAAACGTTCAGCCCATGGTATTCGGTAACCTCAATATGAAGTCAGGCACAGGCGTTGCCTTTACCCGTAACCCTGCAACAGGTGAAAAAGGCCTTTACGGTGAGTACCTCATCAACGCACAGGGTGAAGACGTTGTTGCCGGTGTCCGCACACCTTCTCCGATCTCTAAACTTCAGGAGGAGATGCCGGAGGTTTATGCGCAGTTCCACGATATTGCAATGAACCTTGAAAACCACTATAAAGATATGCAGGATATGGAGTTCACCATTGAAAACGGCAAACTCTATATGCTTCAGACCCGTAACGGCAAGAGAACGGCTGCTGCCGCTCTTAAGGTTGCCGTAGACCTTGTTGACGAAGGCATGATCGATGAGAAAGAGGCTGTTCTCCGCGTTGAGCCGAAGCAGCTGGATTCTCTTCTTCACGATCAGTTTGACGCTGCCGCTCTTAAGGCTGCTACCCCGATCGGCAAGGGTATTGCCGCTTCTCCCGGCGCTGCCTGCGGTAAAGTTGTATTCACCGCTGCTGACGCAAAAGAATGGGCAGACAGAGGCGAAAAAGTTGTTCTCGTTCGTCTAGAGACTTCCCCGGATGATATTGAAGGCATGGTTTCTTCAGAGGGTATCCTCACCGTTCGCGGCGGCACAACTTCTCACGCTGCCGTTGTAGCGCGCGGCATGGGCACTTGCTGCGTATCCGGCTGCGGCGAGATCAATATGCACGCGGATGAAAAATACTTTGAACTCGGCGGCAAGAGATATAACGAAGGCGATTATATTTCTATCGACGGTTCAACCGGTAATATTTACGGCGAAGCCATCCCAACCGTAAGCGCTTCCATCAGCGGCGATTTCGGCCGTTTCATGGCTTGGGCGGACAGCTGTCGCAAACTTAAGGTAAGAACCAATGCGGATAACCCGAGAGATACGGCGCAGGCTCTTAAATTCGGCGCGGAAGGCATCGGCCTTTGCCGTACGGAGCACATGTTCTTTGAGGGAGACAGAATTAAGTCTATCCGCAAGATGATTGTTGCTAAAGACGCTGAATCACGCGAGGCGGCTCTTGAAGAGATCCTTCCGCTTCAGCAGGGCGACTTTGAAGAAATGTATAAAGAACTCAACGGACTTCCGATGACCATCAGATTCTTGGATCCTCCGCTCCACGAGTTCGTTCCTACTAAGGAAGATGAGATCGCTGAACTTGCAGGCGAACTGAACATCAGCGTTAAGGAACTGAAAGAAATCTGCGATTCTCTTCATGAGAGCAACCCGATGATGGGTCACCGCGGACTTCGTCTTGCAGTTACCTATCCTGAAATTGCAAAGATGCAGACAAAGGCGGTTATCCGTGCTGCTATCAACGTTTCTAAGGAAACAGGCGTTCAGATCACGCCGGAAATCATGATTCCGCTTTCCTGCGATGCAAAAGAACTCAAGTTCGTTAAGGATATCGTTGTTGAAACTGCGGATGCAGAGATCGCAGCGGCAGGCGTTGAGATGAAGTATGAAGTCGGCACCATGATCGAGATTCCGCGTGCTGCGCTTACAGCAGGCGAGATCGCTAAAGAGGCTGAATTCTTCTGCTTCGGCACAAACGATCTTACCCAGATGACTTACGGCTTCAGCCGTGATGACGCGGGCAAGTTCCTTGAGTCTTATTATGACAACAAGATCTTTGAATCAGATCCGTTTGCAAAGCTTGACACGGTTGGCGTCGGCAGCCTCATGAAGATGGCTGTTGCAGCCGGCAAGGCAACCCGTCCTGATCTCCACTGCGGTATCTGCGGTGAGCACGGCGGTGATCCAAGTTCTGTTGAATTCTGCCACGAGATCGGTCTGGATTATGTATCCTGCTCCCCGTTCCGTGTTCCGATCGCTCGCCTCGCAGCCGCGCAGGCTGCTATTAAAAGCAAGAAGGACTAATCTTCATTTCAGTTTAACAATTGGGTTTGAACAAGCCCAAAATTTTAGAAATCTATCAAAAAAATATTTAAGAAGTTCACAATGGAATGATATTTTGATAGAAGTAGTTGTTTAAATTTATTTCAGCCAGTCAATAATATCATTGACTGGCTGATTTTTCTCTGATCTTTAAAATATCCTTTTGTCACTAATTTATACTTTCACTCATATAATTCTATAGTATTATTAGTTAGGTTTTTGGAGAGGAGACGCAAAAAGAAAGGTATGGCTGAAATGGAATACAAAGAAATAGAAGAAAAAGCCAATGAGTTGCTATCGATATACAATATGCCAGAAAAGCAAGGTGTTGATGTTATTAGATTAGCACAAAAATTAGGCTTTAAAGTTGGTCAAATTGAATTGCCAGATAATCAAGATGGATTTATAATATCAAATAATAATGATGATGATGTAGAGGGGCTGTCTTCAAACAAAATTATTGGAGTAAATGCTAATAGAGCACCTGAAGAAAAATTGTTTATTATTGCTCACGAGTTGGGTCATTATATTTTACGCGAGGATCAAGGAGCTCCAATATATGCTCATAGAGAGCATGAACACGGAAGACCTGAACGCGAAAATAAAATTGATTATTTTGCAGCTTGTCTATTAATGCCAAAGGAATCGTTTCTAAAAGAGTATCAGTATGCTAAGTATTTATTTGGTGATGAGGAAGATAAAATAGTGGATAGGCTAGTTAAAATATTTAATGTTCCGACCGAAAGTTTAATAAGACGAATGAAAGAAACTGGAGTTAAATGAAATTGGGAAAGAATGACATTAGTCCTAGTGATAAAAATGAATCTAGCTATATAACTCAATATCACGATATATTATCACAGTTATTATCACAGTCGCTAAAAATTAAATATATAAACAATAAAGAAGAGTTATTAGACCCATTTCAAACTGAACCGCAGCGTCATCGTGATAACCTTATCACAAATTTGTTAAAGGAATATGCTAATAGTTTTCAAAATAAAGCACAAGAAATTAAGTGTGATCGGTTATGGCTTAAAATACTTTTTAGTATTTTGTCAGGTCTACTAATTCTTTCTATAGTAGTTATAAGCCTTCGGTTTGTTTTTGGCGGTGTTGATAATGTGGAACAAACCGTATCTATTGTTGCGTCATTAGTAACTCTAGGAGTTACTTTACTTGGAATTGTTAAATGCATTGTTACTTACGCTTTTCCACCAAATGATGAAAAATACATAACTGAAATTGTTAAACTTATACAGGAAAACGATCTAAAACATAAACAGGAGTTAATTAAATATGAAATAAACAAAAATAGAGAAAAGCATAAAGAAAATAATGAAGACGCAAAGTAAAGATCGCAGTTTAACAGAAAACCACTTGCATTTGCAAGTGGTTTTTTTATTTATACCAAATAAATATAAGGAGGAAACTATGCCAAAATGCAAAACGATTGCCATATGCAATCAAAAAGGCGGCGTGGGTAAAACAACTACCGCAGTCAATCTCGGCGTCGGACTTGCAATGCAGGGCAAAAAGGTCTTGCTTGTGGACGCTGATCCACAGGGCGATCTGACGATCAGTCTTGGCTGGCAGGATAATGATAACTTGCCTGTTACGCTTGCCAATAAAATATCGGATTTTATTCAGGACAGAAACAGCGCCCCCGATGATGTCATTTTACATCATTCCGAGGGCGTTGACCTCATACCCGCAAACTTGGAACTGTCTGCGCTTGAATTAAGCCTTGTAAGCGCAATGAGCAGAGAGGTCGCAATGAAAGGGTATCTGCACAGCCTTAAAGATAAGTATGATTACATTATCATAGACTGTATGCCCTCGCTCAGTATGATCACCATTAACGCGCTTGTGGCGGCAGACAGCGTGATCATTCCCGTGCAGGCGCAGTATCTTTCCGCCAAAGGAATGACGCAGCTCATTCAGACGATCTCAAAGGTCAAAAGACAGATCAACCCGCATTTGAAGATCGACGGCGTGCTTTTAACGCTTGTGGACGGCAGAACGAATTTTGCCAAAAGCACAAAGGACGCTATCAAAAACACTTACGGTAAGTTTATCCGCATTTTCGATACGAGTATTCCTGTTGCGGTAAAAGCGGCGGAAACAAGTTCAAAAGGCAAAAGCATTTATGCCTATGAGCCTAAGAGCAAAGCGGCTGAGGCATACAGGAAATTAACAAAGGAGGTGCTTGACATTGAGCAAAGAAAGACAGACAGACTTCGCACTGCCGAAACTCGATGAACTCTTTACTTCGCAGAGTGAACGGGATAACGGTATGTTGCCGCATTTGCAGGACATACCGTTAAATCTGCTTGATGATTTCCCCAATCACCCGTTCAAAGTCCTTGATGATGAGGATATGCTCAAGCTCACGGAAAGCATAACCGAGCGTGGCGTTCTCGTTCCGGCAATCGTAAGACCGAAAGAAAACGGCAGATATGAACTCATATCCGGTCACAGAAGAAAAAGGGCAAGCGAATATGCAGATAAGAAAACATTACGCTGTATCGTTTCCGACCTGGATGATGATGCCGCCACGATCATAATGGTAGATAGCAATATTCAAAGGAGTAACATACTGCCGAGTGAAAAAGCGTTTGCATATAAAATGCGGCTTGATGCTATGAACAGGCAGGGAAAAAGAAGTGATTTAACTTCGACACCAGTGGTGTCGAAGTTCAGAACAAATGAAGAACTTGCCGAACAGGTTGGAGAAAGCCGAGAACAGATACGAAGATATATCCGTTTGACAAATCTTGTGCCCGAACTGCTTGAAATGGTGGACGAGGGCAGGATAAAAATGAGACCCGCCGTAGAAATATCCTATCTTGACGAAGATGCACAGCGTGATCTGGTGGACGCTATTGATTTGGAAGAATGTACGCCGTCTCACGCGCAGACAATCAAGATGAGAAAGTTTTTTGAGGACGGCAAGCTGAGTACTGATGTTATCACTTCCATCATGCAGGAGGAAAAACCGAACCAGCGGGAAAAGCTCATCATTCCAAACAAGGCTGTTGAAAAATATATCCCGAAATCCGTTCCGCTTGAAAAGCGGCAGGATTATGTATTCAGGGCTTTGGAGCATTACGGCAAATATCTGCAAAGGCAGAAGATGCGGAACGCAAGGTAGCGTCATTACAAATTTTCGCTTTCCCTTTCCCACACCCTAACCCTTTTCTAACCTTTACCAACCGAGAAAGAATAAGCTCTTAAAGAGTTTAGATATAGCACAAAACAGAGAAAGAAGTGATGTCAGATGATTTAGGAAATAATCGCAAAATTGCCTGTATATACCAAAAAGAGTACTATCAAGGCAAGGGAGCGATGAAGTATGAAAAAGGCGATTTGGATAACCGCAATTTGTGTTTTGACTGTAATGCTGTTCGCTGCTTGCAGTAACGGCGCTGATGAAGATATTGCCGTAAATAAAAGCGAAACTGTTTCTTCTTCGGCTGGTAATGTCAGCAGCGATGAAACGGTAACAGAAAGCGCAGAGCTTTCAACAGAGCTGGCAGAACAAAATTCCGCCGGTGCACAGCAAAACACAAGCGGGAGCAGTACGAAAAATACACCGAATGAGATCGCAGCACAACAGAAAGGAACAAATACCACCGCAGGAACAACAGCAAAACGACAAACTACCACACAAAAGCAGGCGACTACCAAAAAGCAGACCACAACCCAAAAACCTGTCACCACCAAGAAGCCCGTAACAACCAAGAAGCTGACTACTACCAAAAAGAGTGGTTTGAGCAAAAGCGATGTTGAGTGGGTTCAGTCACAGGCGCACGCATATATGCGCAGTAAAGGAATCGTAGTCGATTTGGGCGTAGGCAGTTATTCCGGCAGAATTTCAAGCGTGAACCGAACGAAAGAGGAACTGCTTGACGAGGTCAGGGAATGGATAGACGGCGAGTACAATGACTGCAAGGCAAGCGGTTATGACACGGTATATATGTACTGCAAAATCGAAAGCAGAGGTAACGGCAGTTATTTTCTGTATGTAATGTACGGCTGATAAAAAGCCGTAAAGCAACCTAAGCACCGATTCAAACATCGGTGCTTTTTTTATGCCTAAAAACAGGAGGAATAATATGCAAAAGATATTAAAACTTAAACCAAAAAAGCTTTTAAGCGTGTTTCTTGCGGCGCTTATGGCATTCACTGCCTTTATGCCAGCTCTGAGCACATATGCCGCAGTAGAGAAATGTACGCTGAACATCCGCACGAGTTCCAAGTACAAATATATGAACAACTGGGCATATCCGAATGACAGAAACGGTATACATCTTGCAACTGTTGCATCAGGTTCACACAAGGGCGAGGTTGTGTACTGTATTGAATTCGGCAAGGATATGGGTGAAACAGGTCAGGAAGAAACCATCTATGATATTGAAGATGTGCCGGCGTGGCGGGATATGAATTCCACACAACAGCGTGGAATAACTTACGCTACGATCTACGGCTATCCGAATTTCAATTACGGCGTATCAAACGAGGCTGCTCAAGTTGCCACGCAGTTCATCGTTTGGGAATATTCGCAGGGATACAGAACATCAGCAGACGGCAACAATCCCACAGCAGGACTGAACGGCACAAGTTCAAAGATTGAGAACGCCATAGAATCGGCAGGGTTCGATGTGCGTCAGCAGTATTACCAGTCAGGCGTAGTTCCGTATGACGATGTTATGACTGCGTACAAGGGAATTCTTAACGGCATTAAAACCCACAGAACCGTACCGAGTTTCAGAAATAACACGCTTGAACTGACTTGGAACAACAGCAACAACCGTTATGAAGCAAAAGTTACCGATTCCAACGGTGTACTTTCAAACTTTGCCGTAAGTTCCAGTAATTCTAATCTCAAGTTTTCTAAATTCGGCAATACGCTTACTGTCTATTCAACGGTAGTTATCAATTCCACAGCTACAGTCACGATGACGAAAACCTGCACAACTGTGGGAGCGGATATAGGCTTTGTTCCCGAAAATACTACCGACAATCAATCGCTTGTAGGCAGACTGACAGACCCTGTCACCGCATCTTTTAAAGTAAAGACCGCCACAGGCAACGCAAGGATCGTGAAAACATCCGAGGACGGTGAAGTTGAGGGCATCAAGTTCACCATTACAGGAAACGGTTTGACGTATACTGGAGTAACCGACAGCAAGGGCGTATTCCTTAAATCCAACATTCCTGCCGGAACTTACACGGTCACGGAAGAATCCATTGACAAATATGTGCCGCAAAAGTCTCAGACGGTTACTGTCAGAGGCGGTGAAACCACGACCGTGAACTTTGATAATATCCTCAAAAAGTTCAGAGTTAAGGTAGTAAAGACCGATATTGAGAAAGGTGAAGCGCAGGGTGACGCTTCCCTTGCAGGAGCAACCTATGGTCTGTACAAGGGCGATGAGCTGATCGCTAAGTATACCACCGATTCCAACGCATCGTTCACCACAGACTACTATGTATGCGATACGGACTGGACTCTGAAAGAACTCGAATCAAGCGAGGGCTATCTCGTAAACGGCACGGTGTACAAGGTAGGCGCTGACCCCAAGTTATACACCGTTGAATTTAATACAACAGAAAACCATGTGACCGAGGAAGTTATCAAAGGTAACATTGCGATTATCAAACACACCGATGACGGATCAACACAGCTTGAAACGCCCGAAAAAGGCGCCGAATTCCAGATCTATCTCAAATCCGCAGGCTCGTTTGTAAACGCAGATGAGGATGAAAGAGATACCATTGTCTGCGATGAGGACGGTTTCGCAAGTTCAAAACTGCTGCCCTACGGCGTATATACCGTGCATCAGACCAAAGGCTGGGACGGCAGAGAGAAGATCGCAGACTTTGATGTGTTCATCAACTCTGACGGAAAAACATACAAGTTCCTTATCAACAACTCGAATTTTGAAAGTTATGTAAAGGTAGTCAAACTCGACGCAGAATCAGGCAAACAGATTCCCTACGCCGGGGCAGGATTTGAGATCTATGACAGCGAAGGACACAGAGTTTCGATGCAGTTCACCTATCCCGAAGTCACGGAGATCCACACCTTTTATACAAATTCAGAAGGTTACCTCATAACCCCCGAAACGCTGCCTTACGGCGAGTATACTTTGGTTGAGGTCGAAGCGCCCTACGAATATGTACTCGACAGCACTCCGATCCCGTTCACGATCTCACAGGAAAACAGTTCCACGGACACAGGCGTGACCGTAGTCAAAGTCAAGGCACAGGATATGCCACAAAAGGGCGTTATCGAGATCGGGAAAACAGGCGAAGTATTCGCTTCAGTCGGTATGCTCGGAGGCGGTTATGTTGATGAGAACAGAAATGAAGTAACATTTCCCGTCACTTATCAGCCCCTTTATGAAACACAGGGGCTGCCCGGTACAGTCTTTCAGATCTATGCTGCCGAGGACATCGTAACAGGTGACGGCACCTTAAGAGCGTATCAAGGCGAACTTGTTGACGAGATCACCACAGATGAAACAGGCTACGCAAAATCAAAGGAACTCTATCTCGGCAAGTACACCGTGGTTGAAAAGACCGCATCAAACGGTTTCTACAACTCCAACGAACAGCACGATGTGGAACTCACTTACGCAGGGCAGACCGTCTCTGTAACCTCTACTAAGCTCAATTTGTTCAATGAGCGCCAGAAAGTAACAGTATCACTTTCCAAAGAACTCGAGCAGGACGAAACTTTCGGCATCGGAATGAATGACGAGATCAAAAATGTTCAGTTTGGCATCTTTGCCGATGAGGACATCACGGCAGCAGACAGCTCCGTTATTCCCCAAGACGCTTTGATTGCCTATGCGAACTGCGATGAAAACGGCAACATCACCTTTAACTGCGACTTGCCAATCGGATTCAAGTGGTATGTCAAAGAGATTGCAACCGATGAGCACTATGTACTGTCCGATGAAAAGTATGCGTTCAACACCGAATATCAAGGACAGGAAGTACAGACCATCGAGATCACCGTTAATGACGGAGAGCCGATAGAAAACGAACTGATCTACGGTACGGTCAAAGGCTTAAAGACAGACAGAGGAACAACCAACACCATTGCCGGCGCATTGTTCGGTCTGTTTCATCCCGATGAAACCGAGTTCACAGAGGGCAATGCTATCCTTACCGCTGAATCGGACAAGAACGGTATCTTTACCTTTGAGAATGTACCGTTCGGCGAGTGGATCGTGAAAGAACTTCAGCCGGCAGAAAATTATCTGCCAAATGATGAGATCCACCATATCACTGTCTCCGAAGATGAGCAGACCGTTGAGATCAATATCGTAAATGATATGATCCCCGAACTGAAAACCACCGCAACGATAGACGGTGAGAAAGAGGTCAAGGTCAAAGACGAGATCACCATTGAGGATGTGGTTGAATACAAGCACCTTGTTCCGGGCAAAGAGTACACCATTAAGGGTATTCTTATGGATAAATCCACAAACGAGCCGTTTAAAGTTGACGGAAAAGAGATAACCTCAGAGGTTACCTTTACGCCAGAAGAACCGAACGGTGAAATCACGGTTTCCTTTACCTTTGACGCAAGCGGCATCACACAGACCACGAAACTTGTTGTATTTGAAACGTTGTATCGTGACGGCATTGAGATAGTAACGCACGCTGACATTGAGGACGAAGGGCAGACCGTGACGATCACTGTGCCGGAACCTGAGATACCCAATACAGGCGATGCGAGCAACAGACGAACTTTGGCTACGGTGATGGGCATTTCGGCACTTGGTATTTCCGCTCTCGCCTATTATCTGCTCAAAAAGAAAAAGGCAAACAAGGAGGACAAAGCATAATGGAAGTGAAAGCCATAATCGGGATCGCAGCGGTGGTTGCCATCCTCGCAGTGATTGTCGTTTTACAAATCCGAAACCGAAACAAATCCGATAGTTAAAATACATGTGGGCAGTCGTAAATCGGCTGCCCGTATTTTTGAAAGGAGGTCAGGTAACTTGGAAAAGAGAATGAACGGAGATTATGAGATCATCCAAAGTCTGAATATTGCAGGCAGCGAGATCGTGCTTGCGCACAACCCGAAAAGCACTTTAACACCCTATGTAACCTGGGAATGCAATCCCGAAAACAGCAGTTACTATTGGGGTCACTATTTCAAAGATTTGTATGCCGCACAAAAAGACTTGGTTTCCCGTGGTAATGACAAGGTGCAGTTTTATGATAAATTCCACAGAAAAGCAAACAAGGAGCCTGAACGCAATACAGACGATGGGCGCTAAACAATATGACTGCTCCGTCTGCAATTACCGTGACCGCACAATCAACTTCTGCGGCTTCTGCACCAAAAGAATGCTTGATGAATTAAAGGAGGCTAAGAAAAGACGAAATGCGCTTAAAAGCAACGACCTATCAGCAGAAATCAAGGGTGCTGAATAAGCTGTTTTCTTTCGGCGTGGAAACAGAAAAAGACCTGCAAAAGCTCACCCTTGAAAATATCCTTGAGATCAAGAACATCACCATACCCGAAATGGCGATCATTACCGAACTGCAAAAGCAGGTCAAGGCAGGCACACTGTATTCCTATCTTGCCGGAGGTGAAAACGATGAGCAAAACGAATAAGCTGTCTTTTCGATGCGCAAAGGAAAATGAGATGATATATACCTTTGCACAGTCACAGCAGCTATATATGCAGACAGGCTGCGTCGGTTATCTTCGAGGCGATTTCGGGCAAGGAAATGAGTTCTATACCTCTTGGTTTGATACAGCCCCGTTTAGAAAAACGCCCGAATTTCAGTCTGAGTTTAACGAGGTCATCACGGCGTTCAGAGAGGATCCGCAGTACCGTGGAATCCTGCACAATCTTGAGGATATGAAGATGCTTTGCACAACAAGACCGCAGAGCAAAATGCCAGAGAGACTCAAAGAACACAGCTATGCTTTCAGAGCGGATACCGAAAAGCACGCCTATCTTATCCGTCTGTTCCCACAAAAAGGCGACTATAACTTCTATATCTACGCATACCAAAGGGAGCATTTTGAACGCCACTTGGAGAAAGCCGCAAGCGGTATCCGCTTTATCACGCCGGATTACAAAGAAAAGTTCCGAATCCCCGACGGAGATCAAATCCTTATCACCTCATCTGACGGAGCGAAAACAACACGAACCTGCCGATATATTGACGACTATCATTTGGAGGTCAGAAACAACCTTTATCACATCTGCGAGTTTGCCGAGAAAATGGAACAGGCGAAAAATACAGTTATTCCACAAAATTACGATGATAAAGGCAGAGCGGTATTAAAGAAAGCAAAGGACAGAGGTGAGGCAAGATGACGAAAAACAAGTTTGTTCTCTGGAGTGATATTGACCTTGATTTTGACGACTGGAAAGACAATCTACAGGCTGAATATCCCGATATGAGCGAAAACGAGCTGCTTGCCGTTATGTATAAGATCAATGCCGACCACCTCGGTGACGAGAGAATGAATCTTGACAAACAGCTTTCACAGCCCATCATCATTATTGGTGATATAGGCAGGTGGAATGGGCGTGTGCAGGGCTACAAAATGATAGATTCCGGCAACCTAAAGGATTGCCTGTATACGGACTGCGATATGGCGGAGTGGTATGTGGACAGGCGTGGTGATCTGCGGTGTACCGCCGTACACCATGACGGTACAAACTATTATTTGTATCGTGTGTTTAAGGACAGCGCAAGCGAAATACAGATAGAAAATCTGCAAAACAAAATATATTACGGCAAGGCTACAAGGTCGGATATTACAAGAGTGACCAAAAGGCTCGGTGACGAGATCAGCAAGATATACGGAATTGATCTGCCGTTTACAAGAGAAAAGCCGCCGAGAGCGCCGGAAAGATAGGAGGTGGAAACTTGCCGAGTAAATTTGAACTGATCACGAAAGTATACTACGATATGTGCAAAGAGGTGGTGCGCTCACCGCAGGCGTGGCAGAGATTCTTGGAATCAGCCTGCCGCAATTACAGACTGCGCTTTGACGAGCAACTGCTCGTTTTCGCACAAAGACCAGACGCAACCGCCGTGCTTGAATTTGAGAAGTGGAACAGGCGTTTCGGCAGGCACATCAACAGAGGTGCAAAAGGTATTGCCGTCTTTGAGAATGTGGAAAAGACAAGAATCAAGCACTATTTCGATATATCCGATACAAGCGAAACGGAACACGCAAAATCTGTTCCCATATGGAAATACAAAGACGATTATGAACAGGCGGTCATTGAAACGCTGGGAAACACATTCGGCGAGCTGGAACACAAGGGCGATATGATCGACGCCGTAATCTCTGCCGCAGATAACGCAACCGAGGACAATACCCTCGACTATATCTCCGACCTTATCAGATCTACGCAGAACAGCTTTCTTGAAGAGCTTGACGAGGACAGCGTATCCGCTATATACCGCACGCTGATCAAAAACAGCGTGGCATATATGATACTTTCAAGGCTCGGTATCAACACAGATCAATATTTCGGCAGAGAAGAATTTGCGGGCGCAGTCAATTTCAATACGCCCGAAACTTTAAACGCCGTAGGCTTTGCCACCAGCGATATAGCGGAGATTGCGCTCAATGAGGTGTCAAAAACCGTACTTTCGCTTGAAAAAACAGATCGCATAATTGCAAAGCCCGAACAGGTCGGCTATACTGAAACCGAGATCAAAAACGAAAGGAGCGTTTCAAATGACAGAACTCACATACAGAACCGAGGGCGAAGTGCAGATACCGAATCTGATCCTGTCCACGCAGAAGAATTTGACATTGAGCAGATATGGGCAGATGAGAAAACAGTTTCTCAAGGAGGAACACCGTCTAATCTATTACAATCTGCTGACAACGGGCAAGCTCGACAGTCATCTGGCGGAGACGGACGAGAGAGCGAAAGAGATGGAGCAATCGCTGATGAAACAGATGGCGGCGCAGGAGGGCTTGACGGAGGAACGCAAAGCAGCGGATCAGATGGCTTGGGTGCAGGGAATGAACAATCTGAAAAGTCGAGTACAGGAGATCGTGCTCAGCGAAGTTATCTACCAGATCTAAGCGACGAACTACCGCCCTTTACGGACGAAAACTTAATACTCGGAATACTATCCAACCCCGATGATAATCTCAAACAGAAAAAGACGGCTATCGCCAAATTCTTTGCCGAAACTTCGGACAGTACAAAGCGAGCCGACTTTATCAAAGATGTATATCCATACAGATTTACCGAGCTTATCCTCAACGAACAGCGGGTGGGATATGTAACGGCAGAAAACGGACTTCTCTTGTGGAGGGGCAGCTACCCTTCAAGAACTGAGGAGTCTGTTTTTTCGTGGGATATTGTTGCCGAACTTGTAGGGCAACTCATTGATAACGGCAAATACCTGCCGAAAGAAAAAAAGGCTGCGCCTGCACAGATCAGTCTTTTTGATACGGCGGATATTCCGGAAGAACAGAATTTCACCGAGACAGAGCAGGTGTCGTTCTTTACCGATCTCGGCGTATCACAGCAGATCATAGACGAGGCTTTGTGTATCGGCGCAAACGACAAAAACAGCACGCGGGATATTGCGATGTTTTTCCGCAGGGACAGAGGGACTGCGTACAACGCCGCTTTTCTGAAACGGCATTACGGAACAAACGGCACGGGCTTTCTCTTTCAAGGCGAGCATATCTCGGTTTGGTATGACGAAAGCGGCATAAAAGTCTCCAGGGGCGATTACGCAAACCGTTCCGGCGCAACGCTCGTGACTTGGGAACAGGCTGCAAAGCGAATCCGGGAACTGCTTGATATGGGCAGATATATGCCGCAGGAAAGCCTTGACAGGATCGATGACAGAGAGCTTTCCGTTATATCGGATCGGCTGGTGACTTTTATCCGGGATGTGCGTGGTGATAATGCAAAAGAATATTTGCCGACTATACGAGCAATCACGGAAAATGGTAAGGGTGGCTATCCGGAGGAAGTAAATGCCGTAAAAGAACTTCTGACAGATATGGGACACTTTGATACCATATTCCGTGAATATGACGATTTCCAAAACGCTGTTTCAGACGGAACTGTTTCCGTTTACAGATACGGTTATGAATTTTCCGTGCCGTATGTTTTTGAAATCCTCAAGGGTATGCGGCTTGCGCCCTTGGATTTCAAAGCGGCGGCGGACTTTGACCCGCACAGGGAGTATTTCATAACTGAGGACGAGATCAGAAAAATTATCCGAGGCTCTGAGGCAGGAAACGAGTTCAGGCTTGCCACATACTCGTTCTTTTTATCCCATCCTGATGAAAGCGACAGAGTGCAGTATTTTAAAGATCACTACGGGTGGCAAGGCAGTTATGCCGGCAATGACAATATTCAGTATGACGCAAAGGGTCTGCTGTTCAGCCACGGCGATCTGTCGGAGCCTTACGCAAAGGCGGAAATACCGTGGAAAAGGTATGTTAAATATGTAGACGATCTGATTGCCGGACGGGAGTTCCTTTCACAGGAGGATCTGGAATTCGTAGACTATTACGAAAGAAAACAGGTCGCAAAAGCCGTTATGGATTTTTGGATCGGCGTCCCATATGGTAATCAAAAGCCCGATTTCTATAACGACTCAGATTATTGGAACTCTGTTGAAAAGATAGCCGGTCTGCTTGAAAGTCCCGAAGACGCCGGGGATATTCAGAAAACGATGCTTGATACGAGCAATGCCATTACCTTTGAGGAAAGATACAGGGACTATGAGAAAAACGGTCTTAAAACCATAGAGGAATATGTAAACGGCACTTTTACCTGCTTTGGTGACAAAAGCAAAACAATCGAGCCGTTGGTTGAATTAGACGAAACATTTAATGTACCAGAAAACGATGAAGAAGAAACGATTTATGCAGTCCTCGGTGAACTGCGCATAGATGACATACGGCTTGAAACAAACGGAGAACATTTTACGGCAAGGGACAATGAAAATGTTTGGAGCGACAAAGAGTTTTATGAGTTTCTGATCAACGAGGCGTTTGTTTACACGGAAAACGGCGTTCTCGGAATTGATGATGAACTGCTCAATAGTTTTTTGCGCTATGCGGAGCAAAGGGGTGTATCACCTGCCGAAAAAGGAACAGAACCATCCGATTATCCCGAAGAGGTGCAGAAAGCGCTTGATCTCATTGACGAATATCTGGAAGAAGAGTTCGGCGATGATAAGCCTATTCACAGCGATCTCACAAATATTGATCTTGCTTACACCACCACGGAGGACGAAAAACACGAGATACAGGCAAGCGTTGACCTCGTTCATTTCAGGATAACGCAAAAGGTTGACGGCAAGATCACGCAGCAAAGAATATATGACACCCTAAACGGCTTGACCGAAAGCGAGCTAAAAAACCTGCGTTTTGCTGCTTTAGTCTATGTTGACGAAGATACCTTGTCGGAACTTGAAAACGAGGAAAACCTCGTACAGACTGCCGATCTACAGCCCGCATTTGAGACAGCGCCGAAAACAAATCCGTACACCTTTGACCTGCACCCCGAAATTCCGATGGAAAAACGGCACGATTTTGACTTTGCCCATCACAAGATACAAGATGTAAACAAAAAAGAGCGTTTTCACAGGAACTATGCGGCTATTAAGGTCTTGAAAGATTGTCGATCAGAAAACCGATTCGCTACACCTGAGGAGCAGATGATCTTGTCAAGGTATTACGGCTGGGGCGGTATTCCCGAAGCCTTTGATAAAAGAGCGGATACCTGGAGAACCGAATATGCAATGCTGAAAAACATCTTAACGGATGACGAATACGCATCGGCAAGAAAAAGCACCCTCACCGCTTTCTATACCCCGCAGCCCGTGATCTCCGCCATATACAAGGTAATGGAAAACCTCGGTTTTAAGCAGGGCAATATTTTGGAACCGTGCTGCGCCATCGGCAACTTCATCGGTATGCTGCCCGAAAGTATGAAAGACAGCAAGGTGTACGGCATAGAGATAGACAATATCTCGGCGGGTATCGCACAGCAGCTTTATCAGTCCTCCTCCGTTATGAACGCACCGTTTGAAAAGGCGGAACTGCCGGACAGCTTCTTTGACGCCGTCGTAGGCAATGTGCCTTTCGGCGACTACTCACTTGCCGACAAAAGATATGACAAATACCACTTCCTTATCCACGATTATTTCTTTGCCAAGTCTCTTGATAAGCTGAGACCCGGCGGCGTGATGTGCCTTGTCACTTCCAAAGGCACAATGGATAAGGAGAGCACGGAGGTGCGCCGGTATATCGCACAGAGAGCCGAGCTGCTCGGTGCCATCAGACTGCCGGACAACACCTTTAAAAGCAATGCCGGCACGGAGGTGACTTCGGATATTCTGATCCTGCAAAAGCGTGACAGGATCATAGATATTGAGCCGGATTGGATTTTCCTTGATGAAGATGAGAACGGCATACGAATGAACAAGTATTTCGTTGACCACCCCGATATGGTGCTCGGTGAAATGGTGATGCAGTCGGGCAGATTCAAACCCGAAAGCGCCTGCAAAGCGTATGAGGACAGAACGCTGGAGGAACAGCTTGAAGTCGCTGTTCAGAATATTAGGGGCGAGATCAGAGAATACACCCTTGAAGATACGCAGGAGAGCGAGGAAACATATATCCCCGCCGATCCGAATGTGCGCAACTTCTCCTACACCGTTGTGGACGGGCAGATCTATTTCCGTGAGAACTCTGTTATGCGTGAGGTGCAGACTTCTGAAACGGCTAAGAACAGAATCAAGGGTATGATCGAGATTCGGGACTGCGTTAAAAATCTTCTTGAAATGCAGACCGAGGACTATTCCGACGCAGCAATCGAGATCGAACAGCGCAGGCTGAATGAGATCTACGATACCTTTGTCAAAAAATACGGATATATCAATTCACGGGGCAATGCGTCCGCCTTTTCCGATGACAGCTCATACTTTCTGATCTGCTCTCTTGAGATATTCAAAGACGGCGAATTTGAACGCAAGGCGGATATGTTCACCAAGCGGACGATTCAGCCGCATATCGCCAAAACACACGCAGACACTTCCATTGAGGCTTACGGCATCTCTATCGGAGAAAAAGCAAAAGTGGATATGCCCTTTATGTGTGAACTGACGGGCAAGAGCGAAGAGGAAATTTATGAGGAACTGAAGGGTGTTATCTTTCTCAACCCTGCTTATGACGAAAACGGTGGGAGCGTTTCAAAGTATTTGCCTGCCGATGAGTATCTTTCGGGAAATGTACGCACAAAACTTCGTGAGGCAAAGAGATTAGCCGAAAACGATGAAAGGTTTATGGTTAATGCACAGGCGCTTGAAAAGGTGCAGCCGGTTGATCTGAAAGCAAATGAGATCGAAGTGCATCTCGGCGTTACCTGGCTGCCGCTGGAAGTCATTGACCGCTTTATGTATGAGACTTTCCAAACGCCGTACTATACAAGGAGCTCCATCAAGGTACACTACAACGAGCTTGCGAATGTGTGGAACATTACGAACAAGTCGGCGGATAACATCAACCTTACCGTTACGCAAAAATACGGCACAAGCCGAAAAAACGCTTTTCATATTCTTGAAGCTACGCTCAATCTGCGCAATGTGCGTGTTTTTGATTACGAGGAAGATGCAAGCGGAAAAAGAGTCGCTATCCTCAACAAAAAGGAAACGGCGATTGCACAGGCAAAGCAGGAGCTGATCAAACAAACCTTTAAAGAATGGATATGGAAAGACCCCGAACGCCGTGAAAAGCTCTGCAAGCTGTATAACGAGAAATTCAACTCGATAAGACCGAGAGAATATGACGGCAGTCATATCGTATTTGAGGGAATGAATCCGGAGATTACTTTAAGAACGCATCAGAAGAACGCTGTTGCGAGGGGTATTTACGGCGGCAACACGCTGCTTGCGCACTGCGTAGGCGCAGGCAAGACCTACACGATGGCGGCTATCGCACAGGAAAGCAAAAGACTTGGATTGTGTTCCAAGTCTTTATTCGTTGTACCGAACCATCTTGTATCCCAATGGGCAAGCGAATATCTCACGCTGTATCCGTCCGCAAAGATACTTGCCGCAACGAAAAAGGACTTTGAAACAAAGAACAGAAAGAAGTTCTGCGCAAGGATCGCCACGGGAGATTATGACGCCGTTATCATCGGGCATTCGCAGTTTGAAAAGATGCCCGTCAGCATCGGCAGACAGATGTTCACCCTGCAAAAGCAGATCGACGAGCTGGTAGAAGGCATAGCGGAACTGAAACAAAGCAAGGGCGAGCGTTTTACTGTAAAGCAGCTTGAAGCGACCAAAATACGCCTTGAGAATAAACTGCAAAGACTCAATGATCAAAGCGGAAAGGACGACGTTGTCACCTTTGAGGAACTCGGCGTGGACAGGTTGTTCGTAGACGAGGCGCATTACTACAAAAACCTCTTTGTCTATTCCAAGATGAAAAATGTGGGCGGTATTTCCCAAATTGAGGCGCACAAGTCCAGCGATATGTTTATGAAGTGCCAATACCTTGACGAGCTTACCGAAAGCAAGGGCATCACCTTTGCGACGGGTACGCCGATCAGCAACTCTATGGTTGAGTTATATACCATGCAGAGATACTTGCAGTATGACCTGCTCAAAGAGTACGGTTATGTGAACTTTGATTCGTGGGCGGCGCAGTACGGCGAAACGGTAACCGCCGTTGAGCTTACGCCGGAGGGCACGGGCTACCGCACCAAAGTCCGTTTTGCAAGGTTCAACAATCTGCCGGAGCTTATGGCGATGTTCAAGGAATGTGCCGACATACAGACCTCAGATATGCTGAAACTTCCCGTACCGAAAGCAAACTACCACAACATTTCCGTAAAGCCGTCTGAGATGCAGAAAGAAATGGTAGCAAACCTCGGAGAACGAGCCGAAAAGATAAGGGCGGGCGCAGTCAAGCCTTATGAGGACAATATGCTGAACATTACCAATGACGGCAGAAAGCTGGCGCTTGACCAAAGGCTTATCAACCCCTCACTTCCCGATTTTGAGGGCAGCAAGGCAAACGCCTGTATCGGCAACATCTATGATATATGGAAAGACACGGCGGCTCAGAGATCAACGCAGCTTGTATTCTGCGATCTGTCAACGCCAACGGCAAAGGGTACTGCGCAGGTTGAAAACAGCGAAGAACAGGCAGATGTATTCACGAATGTTTACGATGACATTCGCAAAAAACTGATCGCCAAAGGCATACCTGCCGAAGAGATCGCCTTTATCCACAGCGCAAACAACGACAGGCAAAAGGCTGAACTGTTTGCAAAGGTGCGTTCGGGCAAGGTGCGTATCCTGCTCGGTTCCACACAGAAGATGGGCGCAGGTACCAATGTGCAGGACAGGCTGATCGCTTCCCATGATATTGACTGCCCGTGGCGTCCGTCAGACCTTGAGCAGCGTGCAGGCAGGATCATCCGGCAGGGCAACGCTAACCCCGAAGTTCACATTTACAGATATGTAACAGAAAATACCTTTGACGCCTATCTCTACCAGCTTGTGGAAACAAAGCAAAAGTTTGTCGGGCAGGTTATGACGAGCAAAACGCCTGTCCGTTCCATTGAAGATGTGGACGAGGCAGCGCTTTCCTATGCCGAGATCAAGATGCTTGCAACAGGCAATCCGCATATCAAAGAGAAAATGGACTTGGATATTCAAGTGCAGAATCTCAGAATGCTGCAAAGCAACTACTATGCAGAAAGGTATGCGCTTGAGGACAAGGTAACGATGGAATTCCCACGGGATATTGCAAGGTACAATGCGCAGATCAAGGCTCTTGAAACGGATATACAGACGGCTGCAGAACACCCGAAAACGATCGATGACTGTTTTACAGGAATGGTGATCGGCGGTGTGGAATATGCCGACAAAAAGAAAGCCGGCAACGCCATACTTCAAATTATGAAGTCGATCAAGTCAAAAACGGAGACTTATCCCGTCGGCAGTTACCGTGGCTTTAATATGGAAATGTATATCGCTTTAGGTTTAGGAGCCACCTATATTCTTGCGGTAAAAGGCGCAATGACGCACAAGGTCGAACTCGGTACGGATGCGTTCGGCAACCTTACCCGAATAGACAACTGTATTGACCATTTTGAAGCCGATCTGCAAAAGGCAAAGACTGATCTTGCCGAAACAGAAAAACAGCTTGAGATCGCCAAGGAGAGCCTGAAAGAGCCATTCCCCCGTGAGCAGGAGCTGCAAGAAAAACAGGCAAGGCTCAATGAACTCAATGCTCTTTTGAATGTGGATAAAAAGGACAATGAGATTATTGATGAAGAGCCGGAAGATAGTGAAAGTAAAGCACCGAAAAAAGAAATCATGATGTGCCGATAATATTTTGCACGATAGTTCGCTCATAATTTTCTCGTAAGTATTGACGAAAAGCATACTTTGGAGCGCAATCGAAGCGGATAAAAATGTACAAAAATATTAAGAATGCAGGAAATGTTGATTTTATAAAAAAACCTAATTTCTATAATTATAGGAAAATAAATTCAATAATTATAGGAGTTTAATGTCTACAATCATAGGATTTTGTTGCTTTTGTTATAATCTTATGCTATAATCCAAATAATGAATATAGTGGTTATGATGAGGTGAAGCAATGGCTGAGTATTATAACAGATTCATAGAAAAAAACATCGAAAGAAAAATGAGATCTTCCGGTGCAGTAGTCGTAGAAGGGCCGAAGTTTTGCGGAAAAACAACTACGGCGCTCCGCTACGCAAAAAGCTCGATCCGTCTGAACACGGCACATTCTATCGAGCTTGCAAAGCTGGAAACAAGGAATATTCTGAACGGCGAAACCCCACGAGTGATTGATGAATGGCAAACCGTTCCGGAAATTTGGAACGAAGTAAAGGCTTGGATCGATGAAAAACCGGACTTTGGTCAATTTATTTTAACAGGCAGTTCAACGCCTGCCGACAAAAGCAAGATCTACCATTCCGGCGCAGGCAGAATTACTACGGTTAAAATGCGTCCGATGAGTTTGGCTGAATCACGAGATTCAAAATGCACCGTATCTCTTGGCGAGCTTTTTGGAAATCAAAATGCAGATATATTTGATGAAAATAACGATTCCAGCCTTGAAAAGATTGCATTTTACCTTTGCAGGGGCGGCTGGCCGCTTTCTGTTTTGGCAGGCGAGGACATTGCACTCGATGTAACAAGAAACTATTACGAGGGCTTGTTTAATTTTGAGTACAGCGAAAATGAAAAGTTCCGAAATAAAAACCCGGAACTGATGCGAATGATTTTAAGGAGCTACGCACGAAACATCTCTACGGAAGCGCCGCTTAAAACCATTCAGTCCGATGTGATCAGCGCAAATAACAGAACGCTTGATAATAAAACTTTGACGGAATATCTGGACGCACTCAGAGATCTGTTTATTATTGAAGATCTCTCTTCCTGGAATCCGAATCTGAGAAGTAAGGCTGCTACAAGAACAACACCCACACGGCATTTTGTGGACACATCCATTGCCGCAGCCGTGCTGGGAATCACCCCGGCAGATCTGATGCAGGATCTACAGTCATTTGGACTTTTCTTTGAAGATCTGGCTGTGCGTGATCTGGTGATTTACGCATCGTATTTGGGTGCCTCTGTAAAACATTATCGTGACAGCTCCGGTCTGGAATGTGACTGTATCCTTCATTTTGAAAACGGAAAATGGGCTGCTGTTGAAATCAAATTAGGAGGAGAAAAGCTGATCGAAGAAGGCGCGAAAAATCTTGCAAAATTAAAAAAGGTTGTAAATGAAGATAACCTGACTTTTCGCATGATTCTGACTGCAACAGGCGCGGCATATAAAAGGAAGGATGGCATTTATGTTGTGCCGATCAACTGCCTCACAGTTTAAACAATTTATGTAAGCCAAAATAAAAATTGTTCTGATTTCGGAATGTCTTCTTAAATTTGGCGTTGTCTGTTCCGAAACGGGAATGTAAACTTGAATAGCAAATGTTTAAAGCCGATTGATTTTCAAACGAAAACCAATCGGCTTTTTGTATTTCAGAGAGGTGTAAAATGACAAAGAATGAAATCTTAAATCAAAAGGTATGGGAGAAAATGCAGGCGGAGCTTGACCGTTTCATTAAAGAACTCAAGACAAAATCGCCTGACGAAATCATTGAATCCGCTTATGAACTCACATATAAAGAGGATATTTTGCAGAGTTTTGACTTTGAGCTTGATGGTAATTGCCCGTTGTCAAACGAACAGGTAAAGGCGCTGCTTTCACTCAAACATTCGCTTGATTATCTCTATCAGGAGTGGCTCGACTATGACGATTCCGTACTGGATACCTTAAGGCAAAGCAATGCTCTTGCCATTAAAAAGCAGGCTGAATACCTTAAAACACGAGCCGATAAAGAAAAGGAAAGTCGGTGAGGATATGGCATATTACCCAAGGAGACTCCTTGCAGAGATAAAGCAGATCGATTTGCTCACCTATCTGCAAAACTATGAGCCTGGAGAGCTTGTTAAGATCAATGAGCATATATATTCAACACGAGAACACGACAGCTTAAAGATTTCAAACGGGCTTTGGTTTTGGTGGTCGAGAGGGATCGGCGGCAGGTCTGCACTCGACTTTCTTGTTAAGGTAAGGGGTATGGATTTCACCGATGCGGTGGAAGTTTTGGTGAATAAAACGGCTGCCCGAAAGCCGATCTATTCAAAGCCGCTAACCGTACCGAAAGCAAGAAAACTCATACTTCCCGAAAAGGCTGAGGACAACAGCCGCCTTGCGCTTTATCTGCAAAGAGACAGAGGAATTGACGGGGAAATCGTGGAATGCTGCATTCAAAATGATCTTGTTTATGAGGGAATATATAAGAACAAAAAGACAGGAAAAGTGTTCAGAAACGCAATCTTTGTCGGCTACGATCCGTTAGGTAAAGCGAAGTATGCGGCATATCGTTCGCTGAATGAAAGCAGAATTATGGGTGACTGCACAGGCAGTTCAAAGGAATATTCTTTCCGGCTGGTTGGCGGCGAAAAGCAAGCGATACACCTGTTTGAGTGCGCTATAGACGCTTTGTCTTATGCCGCTCTGCTCAAACTGCAAAACAAGAACTGGCAGGTTCATACGCTGCTTTCCTTGTCGGGTGTGTACCAGCCAAAAGAGCAAATCGAGGACAGCAAAGTGCCGATTGCCCTTGCAAAATATTTGCGGGAGCACCCGCAGACAGACACAATATTCCTTCATCTTGATAATGATGAACCAGGAAGGCTCGCCACAAAAGCATTAAAGATCATACTACCGAAAGATATAAAAGTCATTGACAGACCCGTTCCGCTCGGAAAGGATGTCAATGACTTTTTGCTTATCCAAAAAGGGTTAAAGCGCCCTTTTAAATATATAAGGAGGACTCAAAATGAACAGTCAAAACAAAGTTTATGCCCTGCTCGTTGAGCCAAATCAGAAACCGAAAATCACGCAGATTGAAGTGAACGAACAGGCAATCAAAGATGCCGTTGGCGGTGAGTATGCCAGTATCGAATTTCCCGATGATGAGGTCGAAATACTGTATAACCGAAACGGTGTTAAGGACGGTCATACGCTCAACCGAGTGATACAAAAGACGGAGATTTACGAAAGGAATATGTCCTATTCCGAGCTTAAGGCTCTGTTCAGACAGGCTGAAAACGAGGGCAGGCATTTAGCCGGATATGTCACTTTTACCGAGGACAGCTTTGATAAAAAGTATCCTTTGGCGGCACGCACTTATGTGATCGGCAGCAACAATAAAGCGTTTCAGTCCGGTATGGGAGGCTATTCTATATATGCCTCATCGGTGGACAAAAGCGATCCGCTTGTGCGTTTGGAACGGTATATGCGTGACGAACAGGGCGGCTCGGACGGCTGGAAAATCGAGCGCTGCTATATCCGTGAGGTAACGCAGCTCGTCAATATGATCGTTGCCGATAACTTCCTTGTCTGCTACGCCCCAAGCGACAAAAACACCTATGAGGATATACCGCATGAGCTTGTTGACAAGTATTTCAAAGAGCTTGAAAAGCCCGATAAGTTCTACCGCAAAACGAACGGAGAAATCGCCGTTATCAGAGATAACCGCAGACAGAAAAAGGATATGGAACGGTAAAAAGTGCGTTTGCCGAAACCGCTGCATTGTCATAACCAGCAGACTGTTTGTCATTACATCCGTAATTCCAAACAGTAAATGCCGGTTAGGGATAAATCCCTAAAACCCTTTAACAAATTCATATGAAAAACGGAGATAAACGAAATGAACGCTTGTATGTTTATGATCGGATTTTTAGTCGGCGCAGTTGCCGGAATATTTACGATGTGCCTTGTGCAGATCAACAGAGATACCGAAAAAGAATTGCGCCAGGCTGAGATTAGAGAAGAAATCAGAAAAGCAGAGGAAGAAAAATGCAAAGAAACATCCTAAGGCAGTTCCGCTTTAACAAGGAGGAAAACGAAACGCTCAAGCGAAAGGCGCAGATCTGCTGCCTTTCGGATTCCGCACTCGTTCGGCTTTTGGTGCTTGGCTTTCAGCCGAAACCGAAACCAGACAAAGAGTTTTACGACGCCCTGCGTTATCTGTCCTCGATGAGCAACAGTCTGCATCAGCTCTCGGCAAAGGCAAACGCTTTGCACTTTATTGATGTTCCAAAGCTCAACAAGGCAATCGACAGCGTGGAAAAGCTAAAGGCTGATCTGTATGAGAAATATATCACGCCGGATAAGGATAACGATAAATGGCGGTAACAAGATTGTGGAAAGTAACGGACAGGCTTGACCGTGTGATCGATTACGCCGAAGATGAGGAAAAGACACGCAAGCCGAAATTTTCCTACACCGAATGGCAGTCCCTCAAAGATGTGCTGGAGTACGCTAAGGACGAAGAAAAAACGGAGCGGCAATATTTTGTAACCGGCATCAACTGTAACGCCGACAAAGCCCGTGATCAGTTTGTTGCGGTCAAGCAACAGTACAATAAAACAGACGGCATACAGGCGTATCACGGATATATCAGTTTTAAAGATACCGATAATCTCTCGCCGGATGAGGCCCATCAGATCGGAATTGAATTTGCAAACAAGGTGTGGGGAGAGAGATTTCAGATCGTTGTTACTACGCACCTCAACACAAAATGCCTGCATTGTCATTATGTCATTAATTCTGTTTCTCTTGTTGACGGTAAAATGTTAGCCAACAAGGAAAAGGCGTGGTTCTATTTCCGTCATATCGCAGATGAGATCTGCAAAGAGCACGGCTTATCCGTAATCGAAAACCCGGACAGAAACAAAGAACCGGATTATGTCACTTACAAAGACAAATATCAAACAGCAAAGGAACAGGCAGGCATCCCAACAAGGCAAAACCTTGCCCGTTCCGCCATTGATGAGGCAATCGAACACAGCCGGACGATGACGGAATTTAAACGGTATCTTTCTTCTATGGGTTACAAGTACAAGATCAGCCCGAATCTGAAATACTGGACGGTTACGCCGCTCGGCTGGGAAAGACCGATCCGCCTTTACCGGCTCGGAGCGGACTATACAAACACCCGCATACAGGAACGCATTGAAGAAAATGATCTGTATATGGGATTAAATATGAAACCGTTTCAAAAGAAACAGTATGTACCATTTAAGAATTTTGACCCACGCAAAGTAAAGGGCAGTTTATATAACCTGTATCTTTACTACTGCTACCGCCTCGGCTATTTTAATAAGCCGAAAGAAAATCAGAATATGCGGGAATATAACCGACTTCATTATCTTCTGCGTGAAGATCTGATGAAGTTGGATCAATATTCACAGGAGGCAGAGCTGCTCGGCAAGCATCACATTGATACTTCCGGGCAGCTTTTCTCATATACACAGTCTGTAGAGAATGAGATCAAGACCTTAACAGAGGAAAGAAAACACCTGAGAAACAAAATACGCCGCAAGGACATAAGCGAGGTTGAACTTTCAAACACCAAGGCACAGATCTCGGAAATCTCAGACAGGCTGAAAACGCTCCGCAGGGAGTTATCACTCTGCAAGGACATTGCCGAGCGTTCCGGTGCGATTGAAAAGAATGTGGAGCAGATCCTTGCAGAGGAGGAAAAACAGAAAGGAAAAGAGGTGAAACGAAATGAACAGCTCAGGTGACGCAGCCGAACAGGTTGTCAGACTGTCGCTTGAAGGCTTTGAAGTCGTAGCCAAGGTTACGGGCGAAGCCGCAAAGAACATGGCTCTGCTTTTGATTTCTGCACTTAAGAATGAACAGCAGACCAAGGGCAAGGCAAGGCTTTCCAAGATGATACGATCCGGTAAGGAACTGAAAGTCTTTACCGTGCAGAAGAAAGACCTAAAGGAGTTCACAAAGCACGCCAAGAAATACGGTGTGCTATATACCGTTCTCAGAGACAAGAACAACAAGGACGGTAGCTCTCTTGTAGACATCATCGCAAGAGCCGAGGACGCATCCAAAATTCAAAGGATTATGGACAGGTTTGACCTTACCAAAGTGGATAAGGGCACGATCGTCAAGGAATCCGAAAAAGCCATCAAAAGCCGAAAAGATAAAGCAAGCGGCAAACAGGAAACCAAGGGCGAAAACGAGGCGTTTTTCGGTGAGTTGTTTGCGGATGAGGATAAATCTTCAGACCGCAAGGCTGCCGAAAAGGATAAGCCGCAAAAGTCTGAGCTTGCTATTCTTTTCGATGAGAAAGCACAGGCACCTGTTCAAAAGGACAAGAACGCTGCAAACCCTACGCTCTCGAAAACGGAAAAAAGCCCTCCGTTAGAGAGAAACTCAACCGGGGTCGGCACCTTATCTGATGAGGGTACTGCCAAAAAGCCCTCCGTCAAAAAGCAGCTTGACGGCTACAGGGAAGCACTCCGCAAGGAAAAACGGCAGAAAGAATCAGATAAAGCCGTCCGAAAGTCTGCCGGCAAAACGGAACCGAAACAGGTTACACAACAGCCAAAGCCCAGTATCCCTAAATCAAAAACAAAGGAGAGATGATTATGGAATACAGACCAAAACAGCGCACATTCAGAAAGCGTGAAACCAAAGAGGAATTTGCCGCCCGCAAGAAAGCCGAAAAAGACGCGGCATATGAGACCATAGACCATTCCATTACGGAGATTATGCAGGACTCGGATAAGTTTAAGGACTACCTGCGTTTTCAGTCCCATATGGAAAGATACACCGTTTCCAACACCATTCTTATTATGGCGCAGAGACCAGACGCAACGCAGCTCAAGTCAGCGGATTCGTGGAACGAACTCGGAGCGTCCGTCAACAAAGGCGAAAAAGGTATTCAAATCCTTGAACCGCACGATTTCATAGACGATGAGGGCAATCAGAGGACGGCGTACAATGTGAAATATGTATTTGATGTTTCGCAGACCAATGCCGAGCCGAAGCCTGCCAAGTCGTTTGACAAAAGTCCGCAGGCGCTCGTAAGGGCAATGCTGAACGCAACCCCACTGAACAAAGCGGCAGTCGATGAACTGCCGATTGGAAATTCAGTGGCTTTTTATGATGGAGACAACAAAACGCTGCTTGTCAAGAAACACTCGGATAGCGTTTCGCTGTTTAAGGATATATCCAGGGAGCTTTCGCTCTCTGAGATCGCCGAGAATAGCGACGAGTACAACCGCACGGAATGCCTGCCCTCAGCAGTATGCGCCTCCTATATGCTCTGTGAGAAATACGGCATTGACAACAGCGACATCCATGTGGACAGCGCCAAAGCAATGTGGAACGGAAAAGAAAACAAAGATGTTCGCACGATGCTGACGATGGCGAATGACAGTGTATATTCCATCGGCAAAGACATCTATGTGCAGATGCAGAAGAACAAGGAAAAGGCTGCCAAAGAGCCTGCGAGATAAGGGAGGGACTCTGTATGAAAGAGGAACGATACTATCTTGCCCTTGACGATGATGAACAGAGCATTCTGATCCGTGCCCTAAACGATGAAAAGACCGCTTTGATGCGTCAGGGCAAAGCCGTGGACGCCGTTGACGAACTGATCGTAAAGGTGGGCAAAGCGCCGCTTAAAAAGTTCAAGGTCGTGGAAAGGTCTGCGTGTTATGCAAGGTAAGAACAACAAACAGGCTCTCATTATCCTGTGCGTTATCGGCATCCTACCTATTATATGGCTCGGCTTATGTATCGCTCCGTCTGTAGACGGCGGTCTTGCAGAGATCCTACCCGCTCTTTCAAACGCCATCAATCACCCTTTTGAAATACAGCTTTGTGAGGACAGCCTAAAAACTGTCCTCATTTTGCTTTTGATCTATGGGCTGGTGATCGGCGTGATTTTCTCAAGTTTCAGAAACTACAGACGGGGCGAAGAACACGGCTCTGCAAAATGGGGCAATGCAAACACGGTAAACAAAAAGTACCGTCAAAAGCCGGAAAGCAACAACAAGATTATGACGCAGAATGTCTGCATCGGTCTGAACGCCAGAAAACACCGGCGAAATCTGAATACGCTGGTTTGCGGCGGATCGGGCGCAGGAAAAACCTTCTTTTACGCCAAGCCGAATCTTATGCAATGCAACTGCTCGTTTGTCATAACCGATCCAAAGGGCGAAATTTTGCGTGACTGCGGTGCGCTGTTAAAATCAGAGGGTTACAAGGTACTTGCGTTAGATTTGATCAATATGGAGCAGAGCGACTGCTATAATCCGTTTGTCTATCTGAAAACAGACAATGATGTGCAGCGCCTTGTCACCAATCTTTTCAAAAGCACCACACCGAAAGGCTCTCAGACTAACGATCCGTTTTGGGATACGGCGGCACAGATGCTTTTGCTGGCTCTGATCTTTTATCTGCGTTATGAAGCGCCGGAGGAAGAACAGAACTTTGCTATGGTTATGGAAATGCTGCAAGCCGGAGAGATCGAAGATGAGGAGGAGCAGTCTTTCAGTCCGCTGGATATGCTTTTTTATGAGCTGGAGCGAAACAATCCCGAACACATTGCGCTCAAATATTACCGCTCGTACCATTCCGGCTCTGCAAAGACTTTAAAGTCCATTCAGATCACACTTGCGGCAAGGCTCGAAAAGTTCAATTTGAAAAGCCTCGCGTCCTTAACTTCTGTTGACGAGCTTGACCTCGGTAGTCTTGGTGAGAAAAAAGTGGCTTTGTTTGCCGTTATTCCCGATAACGACACAAGTTTTAACTTCCTGATCTCGATTCTTTACACGCAGCTTTTTCAGCAGTTATTCTACACGGCGGACAGCGTTTACAAAGGCGCATTGCCCGTACCCGTTCATTTTTTAATGGACGAATTTGCCAATATCTCTCTGCCCGACGATTTTGACAAGATCCTTGCCGTTATGCGTTCCCGTGGCGTTTCGGTATCCATCATAATACAGAATATGGCACAGCTCAAAGCGCTGTTTGAAAAGCAATGGGAGTCTATTGTAGGCAACTGCGATGAATTTCTGTATCTCGGCGGCAACGAGCAGAGCACGCACAAATATGTTTCCGAACTCTTGGGCAAGGAAACGATTGACACGAACACCTACGGCAAAAGTATGGGCAGGAACGGCAACTACTCCACAAACTATCAGAACACGGGCAGAGAACTGATGACGCCCGACGAGGTTCGTATGCTTGACAACAAGTATGCCATTCTGTTTATCCGTGGTGAAAGACCGATACTTGATTTTAAGTATGATATTTTTAAGCACCCGAAGTTTAAACAGACGGAGGACGGCGGCGCACAGCCATATATCCACAATGCTGTAGACAAAAACAGCCTGTCGATCTCAATGCTGAACATTTCTGCTGACAAAATTGACGAGATCTCTGTACCCGATTACGGTTATGAGCTCCTGGCAGAGTTTGAACTTGAAAAAGAATTTGAAACGGAGGAAAAAAACAATGAGAAAATTGCTTAAAGCGCACAAAACACCTTTAAGTAAAGCAGAACAAAAAGAAAGCAGAATACTTGCTGCCATCACAGCATTTGTACTCTGCTTTTCGTTTAATATGATCGCCTTTGCGGACGGTGATCCGCTTACAGTCATCAACAACTTATCCACTTTTATTTTTGGTATTATCCGTGCAATCGGTATTATCATCCTCGGCTGGGGTATTGTGCAGGTCGGACTTTCTTTTCAGTCCCACGATCCCTCGCAGAGAGCCAACGGCTTTCTTACCCTTGCCGGCGGTATTGTGATCACCTTTGCAAAGGAAATACTGGATTTGATTGTGGGGTAAAAGTTAAGTCGTATCTAATAGATACGACTTTTACATATATGCTGTTTAAGTTGAGATTATAAGTTCAAATATTAGATAACAATTTTTCAATAACACTTTTAAAGGTTTCATTTTTTAAATTTATATCATCAATTTTATCGATAAGTTTGATAGCTATAGTGATATCCTCTTTCTTTTCAAGTTGGTCACTATTTTCTGTTACTTCTTTCATTGTTCGATTTACAAGCCAAAAGTATATCGAGGCCACAATTTCAACTATTACTCCAGATGTAGTCGAAATCCATCCGATATCTTTATCTGTAAAAAGGCAAACAATTATACCTACAAACAACGTAACTGTGCCTATTATACTCATAACCACTGCAAGTATAAACGAAACTTTTTTCAAATATATATCAAACCGTCTTTTATCATAAAGCTCTTCCATAGTGATTTCAAAATAGCTTCGATTTAGAATCCGAATTGGCTCATTTGCTGTTTTATCGTCTGTATTATTCTGATTTTCATTATCATATTGAACAGTATTATTCTGGTTTGCATTTGTAGTAGCCTTTTCCGTGTCTGTATTCTCTGTTTGTTTTTTTATTTGTCGGAGTAAAAATTCGGCATTTGTATTAATAGAATCTTTATAATCCTTTCTAACTTTATTTACAGTTAAAAGTGCTAATATTACAGATAAAAGTGTCGTTATCAGTACAAGAATGATTTGCGGAGATAGGTTTGTTAAAATATCACTCATATATATTCCCCTTTTTAAAATAATTTTTATTTTACATCCAGCACAAATTTATACAAATTTAAATCTGATAGTTTTTTTATATGTTCTAAACGGCGAGTCGACACCGTTTGAGACTTTTTATATATACAAAACAAAAGGAGTTGATAAGTCATTGGACAAAAAGTACAACATCATTTATGCTGACCCACCGTGGCAATATTACAGAAACGGTGTACAAGGTTCTGCCGAAAAAAATTACCGAACAATGCCGATTGATGACATTTGTGCTTTGCCCGTTTCGGATATTACCGCAGATGATGCGCTTTTATTCATATGGGCAACTTTTCCAAAACTTCCGGAGGTTTTGAAAGTGATAAAAGCCTGGGGTTTTAAATATAAAAGCGTTGCTTTTTTATGGCTCAAACAAAATAAAAGCGGTAAAGGCTGGTTTTACGGTCTCGGATTCTGGACAAGAGGTAACGCAGAGATATGCCTGCTTGCCACAAAAGGTCATCCAAAACGGCAGTCGAAAAGCGTTCATCAATTTATCATTAGTCCGCTGCGAAAACACAGTCAAAAGCCTGATATAACGAGAGATAAAATCATAGAGCTTGCAGGCAATCTGCCGAAAATTGAACTGTTTGCACGGCAGAAAGCAAACGGCTGGGATGTTTGGGGCAACGAGGTGGATTGTGACATTGAACTTATTGCCGAATCGGAAAGGAAAGGTGGTGAGAGAAATGTCCGACAACTGGGTAGTACAAAACCTTGAAAACGCACTTGAGACCTGGAACGAAAAGTTATCGGAAATATGGACGCTGATAACACAGTCCCCGCAGGATTTCAAGGGCGGCACGATATGGCAGGTCATAGTGGATATTAACGGCGCAGTACAGGCAATCGGTTTGGCATTGCTTGTACTTTTTTTCGTTATAGGCGTTGTGAAAACCTGCTCATCGTTCGTGGAAGTCAAGAAACCCGAACACGCTTTGAAACTGTTTGTCCGTTTTGCCATTGCGAAAGCCTTGGTCACATACGGTATGGAGCTGATGCTCGCAATGTTCAGCATTGTGCAGGGTATCATTTCCACCATTATGAACAGCGCCGGCTTGGGTGCAACAAGTGAAACGACTTTGCCCGATGAAATGGTAACGGCTATTGAAAGCTGCGGTTTTTTCGAGAGCATACCGCTCTGGGCGGTCACGCTGATCGGCAGTCTGTTCATCACCGTTTTGTCTTTCATTATGATCCTAACGGTCTACGGCAGATTCTTTAAGCTATATAGTGCGCCCGGAAGGGCTGCGGCGTAAGCCAAAGCAGCTCGCGGGCAATT